>PVBE010233449.1_pt1 | contig 55723 bp, 51 predicted proteins | sample 1631181 | NCBI WGS metagenome assembly PVBE01 (sample SAMN08397723, study PRJNA350692) | Marine metagenome, whole genome shotgun sequencing project. | isolation source: water | place: Pacific Ocean | collected 2012-04
CCTCTCATTCATTGCACAGGTCTCCGTCCAAGGCATCGGCAGCTCCTCCCTGCCGATAGTTTGAACTGTTACCCATGTCGTGACGTAGATGTGTTACCCATGTCGCGAGTTAGGACCCCCGGCCACCCGCTCCCCCTGCCAACCACCCATCAATGGAACGCTCTGGGTGGTTGGGAGGGGGAGCGGGTGGCCGGGCGATTCCAACAAAACTTGAAATGCCCTAGCCGCAGCGCGAATAGGCACACGCCGTGCAGGTGTCGCAGCCTTCCAGGCGCACCAGCGAGGCCTGGCCGCAGCGCGGGCATTGGCGGAAGCGCCGGTCCTGGGGCTCGTCGCCGACGGCCAGGGCTTGTCGCTGGCTCTCGGGCTCGATGTCGGGCTCCGTGCCCCTGATGAAGCCGATCTCGATCAGGTGCTCCTCGATGACCTCGCCGATGGCGGCCAGCAGCGAGGGCACGTAGCGCCCGCCCACCCATTGGCCGCCGCGCGGGTCAAAGACGGCCTTGAGCTCGTCGACAACGAAAGAAATATCGCCGCCACGGCGGAAGACGGCCGAGATCATGCGCGTCAGGCCCACCGTCCAGGCATAGTGTTCGGTGTTCTTGGAATTGATGAAGACCTCGAAGGGCCGGCGCCGGCTGTCCTGGACGACGTCGTTGATGGTGATGTAGATGGCGTGGTCGGTCTCGGGCCAGCGCACCTTGTAGGTGTTGCCCTCCAGCACCTCGGGGCGGTCCAGCGGTCGGGTCATGTAGACCACGCTTTGGTCCAGGCTGTCGGGTGCAGGCTTCGCCGCTGTGGGCTCGCTCAGCGGCAGCTCGGGCTGGTCGCTGTCGGGCTGCTGGTCGGCTCTGGACAGCACGGCACCGGTGACCTCGTTGGGCCGATAGGTGGTGCAGCCCTTGCAGCCCGAGGCGTAGGCCAGGCGGTAGATGTCCTTGAAGTCCTCGAAGGAGATCTCCTCGGGCAGGTTGATGGTCTTGGAGACGGCGCTGTCGATGTGGGCCTGGACGGCGGCCTGCATAGCTACGTGATCCTCGGGCGTGAGCTGCTGGGCGTCGACGAAAGCCTCGCTGAGCGGCGCCGCTTCGCCCTTGAGCTGGCGGTAGAGGCGCAGCGAATAGGCACTGACCTGCTCCTCGCGTCGGCCGCCGTCGGGTTGGGTCACGGCGCGCGAGTAGGAGAAGCTGAAAACCGGCTCCAGCCCCGACGAGACGTTGTCGGCAAAGAGCGAAATGGTGCCGGTGGGGGCCACCGAAGTAACCAGGGCGTTGCGCATGCCGTGACGCTCGATGGCGGCGCGGACCTCGGCATCGAGGCGCTGGACGTTCTCGCCGGCGAGATAAGGGCCGGGCTCATAGAGCGGAAAGGGCCCCTTCTCGGCCGCCAGCTCAGTGGACGCCAGATAGGCCGCCCGGGCCAGGATCGAGACCCAGCGTTCGGTCAGCCCTACCGCCCGGTCCGAGCCGTAGCGCGCGCCGCACATGATCAGGGCATCGGCCAGGCCGGTAAAACCGAGCCCGATGCGACGTTTCATGCGGGCCTCGTGCTCCTGTTCCGGGAGCGGGAAGTTGGAGACGTCGATGGCGTTGTCCAGAAGCCTGACGCCAACCCGGGCGCAATCCTCGAGCGCCGCCTCGTCGAGCGCCGCCGCGGCCTCGAAAGGCTCACGCACCAGGGCCGCGAAATTGATCGACCCCAACAGGCACGCGCCATACGGGGGCAACGGTTGTTCACCACACGGATTGGTTGCAGAAATACTTTCCGCGTAATGCAGGTTGTTGAGGCGGTTGACGCGGTCGATGAAGATGACGCCGGGCTCGGCATTGGCGTAGGTGGCACGCATGATGCGGTCCCAGAGCTCGCGCGCCGAGAGCGACTTGTAGTCGGTGCCGCCAAAGCTCAGCGGCCAGCTTTCGTCCCCGTCCACCGCCGCCATGAAACGGTCCGTGACCAGCACCGAGAGATTGAACATGCGCAGCCGTCCGGGCTCGCGCTTGGCCTCGATGAAGGCCTCGATGTCGGGGTGGTCGCAACGCAGCGTCGCCATCATGGCGCCGCGGCGGTGGCCGGCCGACATGATGGTGCGGCACATGGCATCCCAGACGTCCATGAAGGTGAGCGGCCCCGAGGCATCGGCCCCGACGCCCCGCACCGCAGCCCCCTTGGGCCTCAAGGTGGAAAAATCATAGCCGATGCCGCCGCCCTGCTGCATGGTCAGCGCGGCTTCCTTGAGATGCTCGAAGATGCCCGACATGTCGTCGGGGATCTGGCCCATGACGAAGCAGTTGAACAGCGTCACGCTGCGCTCGGAGCCGGCGCCGGCGATGATGCGTCCGGCCGGCAGCAAGCGAAAGCCGGTCATGGCCTGGTAGAAGCGCTGCCGCCAATGCTGCGGGTCCTCCTCCAGCGCCGCCAGGGCCCCGGCGACGCGGCGCCAGGTGTCCTCGATGGTGCCGTCGGCGGGGCTGCCGTCGGCCGCCTTGAGGCGGTATTTCATGTCCCAGATGCGCTGGGAAATAGGGGCGACCGCGGGCATGCAATCCTCCGGGTAGCGGTGACGGCGGCGGCGTTGGTGGCAAAATGGCGCTGGGCCGTTTAGATATTAGGCTGCGGGCGAGCCCGGGTCAATCGTGCGTTCATGTTATGTTTCCACAGCCACATAGGCTCGTAATTTGTTGATTCAAAATGATTTTTCGATTTGTCCCGGTATTTCACAAGGGCCCTGGTGACAAATTCCCAACAACTCCAAGATTATCCACAGTTTTATCCACAAGCACGGGCTAGTCCGGCCGCAGTCGGGCGCAGGCCGTTTCGATGCGCTCTTCCAGGGCGGCGACGAAGGGCCGGCGCTCGAGGCCCGGCGGCATGGCTTCGAGGTATTCCAGCTTGATCGTTCCCGGGCGGCGCAAAAAGCGGCGCCGGGGCCAGAAATGTCCGGAATTGAGCGCCACCGGTACCACCGGCAGGTCGAGGTGGCCGTAAAGCGCCACCACGCCGGGCTGATAGGGCCGGGTCTGGCCCGGCGCCGTGCGCGTGCCCTCGGGAAAGATCACGATGGGCCGGCCCAGGGCCGCCGCCGTCTCGGCCTGACGCAACAGCCCTCTCAGTGCCGTGGCGCCGCCGCCGCGGTCGACGGCGATCATGCCCACCTTGCGCGAATACCAGCCATAGAGCGGGATCAGTAACAGTTCCTTTTTCATGATCATGGCCGGGTCCTCGACGATGAGGTGCCAGATCAGGGTGTCCCAGGCCGACTGGTGCTTGGCGGCGAGGATGCAGGCGCCGGCCGGCAGGTTGGCCTGACCCCGGATCTCGACCGTGACGCCGACCAGGGCCCGCATCAGCCAAAGCACGCCGCGAGCCCAGAAGCGCTGGCAGTGGAAGGTGGTGCGCCGCGGCAGGGCCAAAATCGGTAAGCAGATCACCAGCATGAATGCCGTCCAGACATAAAAGCCCAGGTTGAAGGCCAGCGAGCGCAGCCACATCATGCCGGTGCCAGCGAGCCCGAGAGGCCGCCCAACCGGGCTTTGACGAGGCTGAACAAGTATTTGCTGAACTCGGTGGCCAAGAGCAGCGCCGTGCCCGGCCAGCGCCACCAGGTCTCGAGCTTGACGTGCTTGGGAAAAACCGGATGGGCGATCAGCCTGACCTCGGGCATGACCTGGCGAAACTCCAGCAGGCTGCGCGGCATGTGGTAACCGGCGGTGACCAGGCGCAGCGTCCGGATGGCGCCTCGGGCCACCCAGGCGGCCGTCTCGGTGGCGTTGCCGGCGGTGTTCTCGGCCACCTTGCCAAGCTCGACGCAGCATTCGAAGCGGGCCGGCGCCTCCGCCATCAGGCGCTTTATGTGCTCACGGCTGGTGCCACGGTGGACGCCCGAAATAAAAAGCTGTTTGGCCTTGCCGGCGTCGAGCAGGGCAAACCCGGCGGCCAGCCGGACAGTGCCTCCGGTCAGCACGACAATGCCGTCGCTGGGCTCATGCGGATCCTCGACCTGGCTCGGCAAATGGCCCGCGAACCATAGCAGACCGCCCAGCCAAACCAGGGCCAGGGCCAGGGCCAGGGCGGCCAGGGCGCGCGGCGCCTTCCTCAGGGCTCTTCCCCCAGCAGGGCCGCCACCGCCGGCGCCAACGATTCATGGATGCTGGTCGGCAGCACCTCTGGCGGCAGGCCGGCGGCCTGGGTCGCCGCGCCCTTGCCGGTGCGCACCAGATAGCGCTGGCAGCCGGCCCGGGCGGCAGCTTGCAGATCGCCCAGCGTGTCGCCGATCAGCGGCGTCCGGGCGGCCTCGGCCCGGAAGCGTTCCAGCGCCTCGCGCAGCATGCCCGGGCCCGGCTTGCGCCGCTCGCTGGCCTGCCAGGGCGCCTCGGGGCAGACGAAAATTTCGTCGAGCCTGGCGCCCCCCCGGGCCAGGTTTTCCCGCAGCCGCTGATGAATGCGTTCCAGCATGTCGGCCTCGATGATGCCCTGGCCGACGGCCGACTGATTGGTCACCAGGGCAACCACCAGACCCGCCCGGTTGAGCTTGGCCACGGCCTCGGCGGCGCCTTCGATCATCACCAGCTCATCGGGCGACTTGACGTAATCGTCGCGGTCCTGGTTGAGGACGCCGTCGCGATCGAGCAGCACCAGCCGGTTCACGGCATGCGCCTGAGCGCCCGCAGCACCGTGGTGCGGGCGGTGGTGGCGGCGATGGCGGCGGCACCCAGAGGTAACGTCGCCAGCGCCCCCCAAAGTGTTGCGTCGATTTCGAGATGGGGCAGCAGCGGCTGGGCGATTTCACCGGCCAGGCTCCACAACAGGGCAATCGTCAGAGCCGCCAGGATCAGCCCCAGCGTGCCGCCGCGCAGCGCCAGCGCCACGGCGTGGCCCTGGAACTGGCGGGCCACATAGGTATCGTGGGCACCGATCAGGTGCAGCACCTCGATCACTTCATGGTGCACCGCCAGGCCGGCGTTTGTGGCGAAGATCACCGTCGCGGCAGCCGCGGCGGCAATCAGCACGACCACCGCCAAGGCCACGAACTGGCTGGTTCGGGCCAGCCGCAGCAGCCCGCCCATCCAGATCTTGTGGTCGTCGACACGGCTGCCGGGAACGGCGGCGGCCAGGCTTTCGGCCAGCCTCCCCAAGTCGCCCGGCTCGGCCTGACGGCCCGCCTTGAGGGTTACGTCGATCAGGCGCGGCAGCGGCAGGTCGGCCGAGATATTGCCCCGGCCCAGCCAGGGCTCGACCAGGGCCACGATCTCGGTCCGTGACAGCACACGAACCCGGGCCACGGCGTTGCTGCGCTTGAGCACGGTTGTCGCGGTGGCCACCCTGGCGTTGGTCTCGGCGCCGCCGCCGGGGCCGGTGATGGCCGCCACCTGCACCGTCAAGGTGCCGCCGAGTGCCGAGCTCCAGCGCTCAATGGCACGATCGAGCAGCACCGCCCCGGTCAACGCCAAGGCCGCCATGTAAACCATCAAGGCGATTGTCCAGGGCAGAAACCTTCCGGAACCATCACGCTCCAGCGGCAGATCCCGGCGGCGGCGCAATACCACTCAGCCGTCCTCGCCGGCACCCAGCGGGCGGTCGCCGCGCTCGACCGTCAGCGCGCCTTGATCGATGCGCAGGGTCGGGTGTTGAAAGCGTTCGATGAGATTTCGGTCATGGGTGGCGATGACTACCGTGGTGCCGATCTTGTTGAGCTCCTCGAACAGTCTCAGGATGCGCAGCCCCTGTTCCATGTCGACGCTGCCGGTGGGCTCGTCGGCGAGCAGCAGGCTGGGTCGGCCGATGACCGCCCGGGCGATGGCGACACGCTGCTTCTCGCCGTCCGAGAGCGTCGGCGGCCGGGCCTCCAGGTGGTGGCCCAGCCCCACCCAGGCCAGCAGCTCGGCCACGTATTCGTGGATCTTTTCCTCGCGGGCGCCGGCAATGCGTAGCGGCAGCGCCACGTTGTCCACCGCGGTCAGGTGATCGAGCAGCCGGAAATCCTGGAAGACCACGCCGATGCGCCGGCGCAGGTTGGGCAACTCCAGCCGGGGCATGGTGGCGAAATCGTGATTGAACATGGTGATCCGGCCTCGCGAAGGCCGTAGCGCCAGGTACATCAGCTTGAGCAGGGACGACTTGCCGGCACCGCTGGGACCGCTCAGGAAATGATAGGATCCACCTTCCAGATGAAAACTGATGTCGCGCAATATCTCGGGATCGCGCCCGTAACGCATTCCGACATTTTGGAAGCGAACCACCGCGCCTGCTCCTCACCCGCTTCGATTGCAGCGCCCTCGCCTGCCTTGTGATAGCTTGTGGTTTCTCGTGGCGCCTGGGGCCAAGAATCGCACAGCGCCGGTGCCGCAGTCCAGCACCCTGGCCAGCACGCTGCCAGCATCCCGGGCTGGTGCTTGCCTGGGTTGGGGCAAAAGGCTTATAACGGCTTAGTTTTTTGGGGGCAAACTGGGGCATGATTCTTACCTGTCCGTCGTGTAATACCCGGTACAATGTCAACCCGGACGCCCTGACGCCCAGCGGGCGCGTGGTTCGTTGTGCCAAATGCGGCCAGCAATGGATCGAGCAACCGCCGCGCGACATGCCGTTGAGCGTCGATATTCCGGCCGCCGCGCCACCGCCGCCACCGCCGCCACCGCCCTTGGCGGCCGCACCGCCGCCACCACCACCACCGCCGCCACCGGAACCGGCGCCGCCGCCTCTGGAACCGGAAGTGCCGCCGCCGCCGGACATCCCGCCGCCATCCGACATTCCTTCCGAGGGATCGTTTGCCCTGCCCGAAGACGAGGCCACCCAGGCCGACACGGCTGGCGAGGATGACAGCGATGGCGATACCGATGTCAGCGTCGACATCGACAGTGGCACCGAAACATCGGCTGGCGAGGCCGAGGACGACTTCGACGTGCCCGACATCGAAAACATCGAGGACTTCGTCGCCCGGCCGCCAAGCCGGGCTCGCGGCGGCCGTGGCGCCGCCCGCCGGGGCGGCTTCAACGTTGCCGCGCTGATCGGCTGGTTGGCCCTGGTCCTGGTGATCGGTGGCATAGGCGGTGGCGGTTTTTTCGCCCGCGAGATGATCGTCGAGCTGTGGCCGCCGGCCAGCAAACTCTACGAGATGATCGGCCTGGGCCCGGCCCAGCCGGGCTTCGGCCTCGACCTCAAGGACATCGCTTCCTCCCAGGTGCTCGAGGGCGACACACCGATCCTCGTGGTCAAGGGCGTGATCATCAACCTAACCGAAGATGTCCAAATCATTCCCAAGCTGCGCGGTGCGCTCTTGGATGCCGGCCGCCGGGAAATCTTCAACTGGACCTTCAGCACCGAAAGCAACCAGCTCGAACCCGGTGCCGAGACCGACTTCAGCACCCGGGTGCCCAACCCGCCGGCCGAGGCGCGCGGACTATCGGTGACCTTCTCCGTGACGGAAGGCTGAGCCCTTGCTTGCAGCAGCGGGATGAACCCGTGGTGAAAACGAATGCCGGCATCAATGAGCTGTTCGGCGAAGCCGAGATCGCGGCGCGGGTGCAGGCCCTGGGCTCTGAGATCGCCGCCGACATCGGCCCCGACATACTGCTCGTCGCCGTGCTCAAGGGCAGCTTCGTCTTTACCGCCGACCTGATGCGGGCACTTTATCGTGCCCAGGTGCGGCCGCAGGTCGATTTCATGCAGCTCTCGAGCTATGGCAGCGCCAGCCAATCCAAGGGTCGGGTGGAAGTGGTGCGCGACGTCGGCGATACCATCGAAGGCCGCACCGTGCTGCTGGTCGACGATATCCTCGAATCGGGCCGCACCCTTGCCTTTGCCAAGCAGAACCTGATCGCGCGCGGGGCCAGCGAGGTCAGGCTCTGCGTGCTGCTCGACAAGCAGCACAAAAGGGTGGCCGGGATCGAGGCCGATTTCGTCGGCTTTGGCTGCCCCGACCGCTTCGTCGTCGGCTACGGCCTCGACTACGCCCACTATCATCGCGAGCTGCCCTTCATCGGCGTCATCGAGGGCGAGTAAGCCCCTTGGCGGCGAAGCTGGAAGAAGCGCTCGGCAACCACGTTCGGGTGCTCTGCCAGGAGATCGGCCCGCGCTCGGTGCTCGAAGGCGACGGCCTCGACCGGGCGCGGGACTATGTCGCGGCAAGCTTCACCGAGGCCGGCTTCGAGGTCGAGGAGCAGGCCTATGACTATCGCGGCCGTCGCGTCGCCAACCTGATCGCCCGGCCACCGGGACAGGGCGGGGGCGACACCGTCATCATCGGCGCCCACTACGACACCGTGCCCGCCAGCCCCGGCGCCGACGACAACGCCAGTGCCGTGGCTGTCTTGCTCGAGACGGCCCGGCGCATGGTGCGGCCGCCCTGCCCCTTGACCTTCATCGCCTTCACCCTTGAGGAGCCGCCGGCCCATACCAGCCGCTGGCAGGGCAGCCGGGCCTATCTGCGCGCCATCGGACGCCAGGGACGGCGGGCTGTGAAAGCCGCCATCGTGCTGGAAATGGTGGGCTTCACGGCGCCCCGGCAGAACTATCCCTGGGCCGTGCGCTGGCTCGGCTATCCGGCCGAGGGCAATTTCATCGGCTTGATCGGCGACGGCCGCTCGCGGGCCCTGGTGCGCTCGGTCGAACAGGGCTTTCGCAAGAACCCCGGCCTACCGGTAGAGACGCTGTGCGTGCCGTTGCGCGGCTGGCTGCTGCCGGCCACCCGGCTCAGCGATCATGCCAGCTTCTGGGACCGCGGCATTCCGGCATTGATGGTCTGCGACACGGCCTTTTTCCGCAATCCCCACTACCATTTGCCCAGCGACCGGCCGGAAACCCTGGATTTCGAGTTTATGGCCGAACTGGTGCGTAGCCTGGAGCTGGCTGTGGCCGAGCTGGCTTGAACCGCCGGTATCAGAACCTTTTCAGCAGCCTGTCGATGTAGTCGCGCTCGAGCTGCGGGCGTTGGCGCTGGCCGGCCCGGCGGTGCAGCTCGTCGAGGATTTCGCGGGCGCGCTGCATGGCGGCTTTGTCGGGAATCTTGACGTAGTTGCCGATGTCGGTGCCGTCGCCGGGCAGTGGCCGACCCAAGGGATCGACGTTGCCCCGGCCCAGCCGTCTGGGCTGGCCGGGCCGGCCCGGGGTGCGGCCCATCTGGCCCATCATCTGGCGCATCAACGATCCGGCGCCCTGGCGCAACTGGTCCAGGGCCTCGCCCTGGGGGCCGACGGCGGCGCCCGGGTTGCCGCCTTCCAGGGCCTGGCGAGCCCCCTTCATCGAGCGCTCGGCCCGGCCCAGTGCTTCGGGGATACCACCTCTGCCTTCGCCCAGGCGGCGCATGATGTCGCCCAGCGCCCGGCGCAGCGCCTCCTGGGCGGCACTGCCCTGGCGGCCATCGGGCAGTCTGAGCTCACCCCGGCGGCCCTGCTGGTGGGCCCGGAAGGTCTGGTCGAGGAGTTTCTGCTGGCGCCGCATCAGATCGCCAAGGTCGCGCATCAGGCGTTGACCGCGACCGTTCCGTTGGGGCTGGCCGGTCATGACGCTGGAGCGCAGGTTTTGCAGCAGGTTCTTGAGCTGCGACAACAACTCGCGGGCGGCCTGGCGCGCCCCCATGCGGTTGAGATCGCGTATGCGCTCCATGATGCGGGACAGATCCTGGCGATCGATCATCATCATGTCGGGATCGAAGGGTTGCGGCCGGGCGCCCTCTTTGGCCTGGCGCCGCGCCATCTCGGTGAGCGCTTCGAGGTACTTGTCCAGCGCCGCCTGGAGCTCTTGCAAAAGGCGCTCGATCTCGGCCTCGTCGGCGTCGCGCGCGAGCGCTTCGGCCAAAGCCTCCTCGGCCTTCCTCAACTCACGCTCGGCCAGTGAAAATTCGCCGTCCTCGATGCGCAATGCCGTGTCCCAGAGAATGTCCTGGACCTCCCCGATGGCTTCGACGCTGGGGTCGTGCAAGAGCCGGCTGGCGGCGCTGCGCATGCCCAGGAAGGCCACCGCGTCGTCGTGATATTTCTCCGGGAAGGAGGCGATGGCGACCAGCGCCCGGGCGATCGTGCGGCGGGCTTCGGGTTCGCTGGTGAGACGCTTGCGCTCCTTGATCAGGGCCCGGGCCACGGGGTGGTTGAACTGCCTCTCCGGCAGCACCATGGTGATTTTCTTGCTCAAGCCGGTCTGGCCCAGGCTGTCCCGGGCAGCCAGCCGCAGCACCACTTCGAAGCCGGCCCAGGGGTGTGGCGTGAGGTCTTTCTGGCTGCTGCCTTTGGCCTGGCGTGGCCGCAGCGAGGGCAGCGCCAGCTCGATTTCTTCGGTCTGCTCGGTCTGCATGGTGGTTGTGGCATCACCGCCTTGGCGCCACATCTGCAGGCTCAGGCTCTCGATGCCGTAGTCGTCGCTGGCCTCGAAGGGCAGCTTAAGGGCAGCCCGTGGGCTGGCCGTGGGCTGGCCCCCAAAGGCGACGCTCGGCGGCCGGTCCGGCGTCACCGCGATAGGCCAACGGCCAAGCACGCGTTGCTCCTGGAGGACGGCGATTTCGCTGCCCGTCTCGATGCTCGTCTCGATCTGGTGGTTGTCCGCATCGATGCTCTCGAAGGGCATGCTGGCGGCGTCGAGGCGCAGTTCCGGCCGGCCTTTGCCGCTGACCCGGGCCAACAGCGTGCTGCCCCGGGGGATGGCCAGTACGGCCGGAATGTCTTGCGCCATGGTTTGACCGGCGCCGCTCAGCACCAGGGGGGCGACGCCAGTGTAGGCCGGCGGCGTGATCCAGGCTTCCAGCAGGCTGGGGCTGGCTCCAGCGAGGGCGAATTCGGGGCTGAGCGCGCGGGCCACACGGTTGCCCCAGTCGCCGCCCGCGCCAGCCAGGCCGATGAACAGGCCAAGCCCCAGCACGGCCCGCAATCCCCAGGGGTCGCGGCGCGCCAGGCCGGCCCGCGGCCAACCCACACGCAAACCCCGGATGGCGGCGATGGTGCGGCTCTGGTGCAGGCGCCAGAGCGATCGGGCACCAGCGTCGCCGGCGCCGCCGCCGATGTCGTCGCGCAATGTCGAGAGCGGCCGGTGAACGAAAGCGCTGGCCTTCTCCAACCGCCGTTCCGCCGCCGCCCGGTCGGGCAGCCGCAGCCCCCTCAAACCCAGCACCAAGGCCAGGACGAGGGCCATGCCAAAGAGGGCCAGCGCCACCACATGGGGCCAGCCCGGCAGCCAGCGCCAGAACTCCAGTAGCGCCAGCACCAGGAACAGCAGCACCACGGCCAAAGCCGGCCACAACGCCGGCCACAGGCTTTCCCAGAATAGCGCAGCCTTTGCCAGTCCCTGGCGCCAGGCCAGGGCACGCAGGACGGAGCGGCGAAGCGCCGCCGGCTCTACCGTGCCGCCGTCGCCGCTCATCAGGAGCCCCCGCCAGGCTCGGTCTGCAGCCAGTCGGGCAGGCGGTCGGTGGCCAGCAGCTCGGCCAGCGTCTGGCGCGGCCGCACCACGGCGAACTGCTCGCCGTTGACCAGCACCTCGGCGACCTGGGGCCGTCCGTTGTATGTCGAGGCCATCACCGCACCATAGGCGCCGGCACTGCGGATGGCGAGGAGATCACCGGTGACCAGGGGCGGCAGCACGACGTCGCGGGCCAGGGTGTCGCTGGTCTCGCAGATCGGGCCGACGATGTCGACGGGCTGGCCGGCCGAGGCCTCCTGCGCCTGGCGCACCGGCACCACCTGGTGGCGGGCGTCATAAAGGCTGGGCCGCATGAAGTCGTTCATGGCGCTGTCGACGATGACGAAGCGCCGCCCGGCGTTTTCCTTGAGATAGATCACCCGGGTCACCAGCACGCCAGCGTTGCCCACGATGACCCGGCCCGGCTCCAGCACCAGGCGGCAGCGCGCGGGTGCCGTCAGGCGTTTGACCAGGGCGCCGTACTGGGCCGGCGAGGGCACTTCTTCCTGGCCGTAGGGGATGCCCAGGCCGCCGCCCAAGTCGAGCCGGCGGATGTCGTGGCCGTCGCTCTGCAACGCCTCGACGGCCATGACCAGGAAAGTGAAGGCTTTTTCGAAGGGCCCGAGCTCGGTGATCTGCGAGCCGATGTGCATGGCGGCACCGACCACTTCGAGGCCGGGCAACCCTGCTGCCCGGGCGTAGATCTCGCGGGCCTCGGGCCAGGCGATACCGAACTTGTTCTCGGCCTTGCCGGTGGTGATCTTGGCGTGGGTGGCGGCATCGACGTCAGGGTTGAGACGCAGCGCAATGCGAGCGCGCGAACCGGCCGCTGCGGCCAGCCCCGACAGCGTCTCGAGCTCGGCCGCCGATTCGACGTTGAACTGGCCGATACCTGCGTCCAAGGCCGCACTGAGCTCGCTGGGCCGCTTGCCGACGCCGGAAAAGACGATGCGCTCGGGCCTCACGCCGGCGGCCAGGGCCTGGCGCATCTCGCCCTCGGAGACCACGTCGGCACCGGCGCCGAGCCGGGCCAGGGTGCGGATCACGGCGAGGTTCGAGTTGGCCTTGACGGCATAGCAGAACTCGGCCTCGACATCGGCAAAGGCCCCGGCGAAGACCCGGTAGTGGTGCTCCAGCGTGGCCGTTGAATAGCAATAGAACGGCGTATCCACGGCCGCGGCAATGCGGCGCAGCGCCACCCCTTCGGCGCAGAGCTCGGAATCGTGATAGTCGAAGTGGTCCATGCTATTGCCGCTTCTTCTTCGCCTCCTCCTCGGCTTGCTCTCCCGGCGGCGCCTCCAACGGTCCCTTCTTGCCGCAGGCCGCCAGCGGGCCGGCCAGCGCCAGGGCCAGGGCCAGCAGCGCTAAACTTCCCGCCAGCCTCACGGTGCTTCCTCCGCCAGCTGCCGGCGCGCCGCCGCCACGGCCTGGCGCACCCGCTCAGGCGCCGTGCCGCCGGCACTCGAGCGCCCGGCCAGGGCACGGGCCGGATCGAGCACGGCGTAAACCTCGTTGCCGAGCGCCGGGGCCACGGCCCGCAGATCCTCGAGCGCCAACCGATCCAGAGTGACGCCCCGGTCCTCGGCCAGGCGAACGATCCGGCCGGTCACCTCGTGGGCCTCGCGAAAGGGCATGTCGGCGTTCTGCACCAGCCAGTCGGCGAGGTCGGTGGCGGTGCTGAAGCCGGCGCCCGCGGCCACCGCCATGGCGCCCTCGTTGAGCTTCATCCGGGCCACCATGCCGGTCATCGCCGCCAGGCCGAGCGCCACGCTGTCGGAGGCGTCGAAGACCGGCTCCTTGTCCTCCTGCAGATCCTTGGCGTAGCAGAGCGGCAACCCCTTGAGGGTGGCCAGCAGGCCGCTAAGCGCGCCGATCACCCGGCCCGCCTTGGCCCGCACCAATTCGGCGGCGTCGGGGTTCTTCTTCTGCGGCATGATGGAGGAGCCGGTCGAGAGCTCGTCGGGCAGCGCGACGAAGCCGAATTGGGGGCTGGCCCAGAGCACGATCTCCTCGCCCAGGCGAGAGAGGTGCACCGCCATCAGCGCCAGCGCCGCCAGGTATTCCAGGGCAAAGTCGCGGTCCGAAACGGCGTCCATGGAATTGGCCGCGGGCTTGGCGAAGCCGAGCTCGCGGGCTGTCATATCGCGGTCGATGGCGAACGAGGTGCCGGCCAGGGCAGCGGCGCCCAGCGGGCATTCGTTGAGCCGCCGGCGGCAGTCGGCCAGGCGTCCGCGGTCGCGCCCGAACATCTCGAAATAGGCCATCATGTGGTGGCCGAAGGTTACCGGCTGGGCCGTCTGCAGGTGGGTAAACCCCGGCATGATAGTGTCGGCGTGTTCGTCGGCACGCTCCACCAGGGCGCCTTGCAGGCCATGGAGTGCCTGGTCCAGATCGTCGCAGGCCTGGCGCACCCAGAGCTTGAGGTCGGTAGCCACCTGATCGTTGCGCGAGCGCGCCGTATGCAGCCGCCCGGCCGCCGGACCGACGATTTCGAGCAACCGGGCCTCGATGTTGAGATGCACGTCCTCCAGCTGGCGCTTGAAATCGAAGCTGCCGGCGGCGATTTCCCCGGCCACCTGGTCGAGACCATCGAGGATGGCCCGGCCGTCGGCCTGGGAAACGATGCCCTGGGCCACCAGCATGCGGCAATGCGCTTTCGAGCCCTCGATGTCCTGGTCGGCCAGCCGTTGATCGAAATCGACCGAGGCGTTGATGGCCTCCATCACGGCCGCCGGCCCGGCCGCAAAGCGCCCGCCCCAGAGGGGGTTCGCTTGGCCTTGGGGGTTCTGCTGCTTCGACCGCTTGGGCATGACGTGACTCCACTGGCGCGATGCGCCGGATCGACTATGTTATTCGTAACGGCGAAAGCTTAACGAAGATCGGCCCTCGACCCATGGCTCTCAGGCACCCCTTCAACACTGCGACCTGGCTCCTGGCGATTGTGTTCGTCGTTGGCCTGGTGGCATTTGCCGCTGTTGTCCTTGTTGCCCCTGTGGCGTCAGCGTCCGAATCGGGCGCCCCGCCGTCCCCGGCGCGCGGCAAGATGCGGAACTTTACCCTTTTGCCCGAAGCCAAGCCAGTGCCGGAGATCGCCTTCATCGACACCATGGGCCAGCCCCATTCGCTGCGGGAATTCGAGGGCCGCGTGGTGTTGCTTAATTTCTGGGCCACCTGGTGCGCGCCGTGCCGGCGCGAGATGCCGGCGCTGGATCGCCTTCAGGCCAAGCTTGGAGGCGAGGATTTTTCTGTCCTGGCGCTGAGCCAGGATCGCAAGGGCCCGGCCGTGGTCAGCGCCTTCCTACAGGAGATCGGCGTCGGCAACCTGGCCGTCTACGTCGATCCCACCAGCCGTTCGGCCCGCGCCTTCGGCGCCTACGGCCTGCCGGCGACGGTGCTGCTGGATCGCCAGGGCCGGGCGCTGGGCCGCATGGTCGGCCCGGCGGAATGGGATTCAGACGATGCCATCGCGCTCTTCCGCCACTTCATCGGCGGCGGATCCTAAGAGATATTCCTCAGCGCGTCGGCGTCGGCACGTCGGTGGTGTAGTCGTAGAATCCGCGGCCTGATTTGCGCCCGATCCAGCCGGCTTCGACGTACTTCACGAGCAATGGGCAGGGCCGGTATTTGGTGTCGGCCAGGCCCTCGTAGAGCACCTGCATGATAGCCAGGCAGACGTCGAGGCCGATGAAGTCGGCGAGCTGCAAGGGCCCCATGGGGTGGTTGGCACCGAGCCGCATCGAGGTGTCGATGGCCTCGACCGAACCGACGCCTTCGTAAAGCGTGTAGATGGCCTCGTTGATCATGGGCAGCAGGATGCGGTTGACCATGAAGGCCGGGAAGTCCTCGGCGTTGGCCGGCGTCTTGCCCAGCTTGATGGCAATCTCGTGCACCGCCCGGTAGGTGCTTTCGTCGGTGGTGATGCCGCGGATCAACTCGACCAGCTTCATCATCGGCACCGGGTTCATGAAGTGCATGCCAACGAACTTGCCGGGCCGGTCGGTACCGGCGGCCATGCGGGTGATGGAAATAGACGAGGTGTTGGTGGCAATCAGCGCTTCGGGCTTAAGCACCGGGCACAGCGCATCGAAGATGGTGCGCTTGACTTCCTCGTTCTCGGAGGCCGATTCGATGATCAGATCGGCGTCGCCCATGTCCTTCAGTTCGGCCACCAACGTGATGTGGCCAAGCGCGGCCGTGCGGTCGTCGTCGCTGATGACATTGCGCCCGACCTGGCGATCCATGTTGCGCTCGATATTGGCGAGGCCCTTCTCGGCCGCCTCCAAGGTGACGTCGCTGAGCATCACGTCGTAGCCCGAGAGGGCACAGACGTGGGCGATGCCGTTGCCCATCTGGCCGGCGCCGATGATACCGATTTTGCGAATCTCACTACTCATTCAATATCCTGTCGCTGTCGGCGGGCCTCAGCCGGTGGCCAAACGGATCCCATCAAACTCTCAAAGCCCGGCCTTGGCCAGTTCTTCGTCGAGTTCCGGCAGGGCCTTGAAAAGGTCGGCCACCAATCCAAAATCGGCGACCTGGAATATCGGCGCCTCCTCGTCCTTGTTGATGGCGACGATGACCTTCGAATCCTTCATGCCGGCCAGGTGCTGGATCGCACCGGAAATGCCGACCGCGATGTAAAGGTCGGGCGCCACGATCTTGCCGGTCTGGCCAACCTGATAATCGTTGGGCACGAAACCGGCGTCAACGGCGGCGCGCGAAGCGCCGACCGCGGCGCCAAGTTTGTCCGCGACGGCTTCGATCAGGGTGAAGTTGTCGCCGCTCTGCATACCGCGGCCACCCGAAATCACCACCTGGGCCGAGGTCAACTCGGGCCGCTCTGATTTCGAAAGCGCGCGGCCGATGAAAGTCGAGTTGCCCGGGTTCTCGGCAGCAGTGATGCTCTCGACGGCGGCAGATCCACCCTCGGGATCGGCTGCTGCGAAGCCTGTCGTGCGCACCGTGATCATCTTGATGGCGTCGCTCGACTGCACCGTTTCCATGGCGTTGCCGGCGTAGACCGGACGCACAAAGGTGTCGGGCGAGACGATTTCGACAATCTCCGAAATCTGCGCCATGTCCAGGAGGGCCGCAGCGCGCGGCATGACGTTCTTGCCGAACGTATTGCCGGCCGCCAAGACGGCGTCGTAGCCGCCGGCCAGGCCGACGATCAGCGTCGCCATGCTCTCGGCCAGGGGATGTTCGTAGATCGCGTCGTCGGCCGACAGCACTTTTGCCACCCCGGCGATCTTGGCCGCGGCCTCTGCGGCGGCGGCCGAACCGGCCACCAATACATGCACGTCGCCGCCCAACTGGCCGGCGGCGGTAACGGTGTTGAGCACGGCGTCGCGCAAGGCGCCGCCTTCGTGTTCGCCTACTACAAGCGCAGTCATCAGATTACTCCCGCCTCGTCACGCAGTTTTTCGACCAACTCGGCCACGCTCTCGACGATCACGCCGGCCTGACGCGTCGGCGGCTCCTCGACCTTGAGCACTTTGAGCCTGGGCGTGATATCGACGCCCAAATCTTCCGGCGTTTTCTCGTCTATGGGCTTCTTCTTGGCCTTCATGATGTTGGGCAGGCTGGCGTAACGGGGCTCGTTCAGCCTGAGATCGGTGGTCATGACGCAGGGCATGTCGACAGCGATGGTCTCGAGGCCGCCGTCGACCTCGCGGGTGATGGTGGCCTTGCCATCGGCGATCTCGATCTTCGAGGCGAAGGTGCCCTGAGGCCATCCGGCAAGCGCCGCCAGCATCTGGCCGCACTGGTTGGCGTCGTCGTCGATGGCCTGCTTGCCCAGGATGACCAGGTCAGGGGCCTCCTCGTCGACCACCGCCTTGAGCAGTTTGGCCACGGCCAGCGGCTGCAGTTCCTCGTCGGTCTTGACCAGAATGCCGCGGTCGGCGCCCATGGCCAGGGCCGTGCGAATGGTTTCCTGGCATTGCTGGACACCCAGGCTGACAGCCACGACCTCTTCGGCCGTACCGGCCTCCCGCAGGCGTAGCGCCTCCTCGACACCGATTTCATCAAAGGGGTTCATCGACATCTTTACATTGGCCGTCTCGACACCGGTATTGTCACCTTTGACCCGGACTTTGACGTTGTAGTCGATGACGCGCTTAACCGCGACGAGTACCTTCATCAGCGTGCGACTCCAAAAAAAAGGGGCATTGCGCCGACACAGCGACGCGCCGACACAGCGACCGCAAAAAACCGCTCCCGTCGGCTTATTTCGCAGTGCAGCATAAGACCATGGTGGGGGGCTGTCAACGAGCCCACGGGGCGGACTGGGGATGACGGCCGGGGCGCGAATTGCTAACTTCTGCGGGCCATGAATGAACAACCGCCCCCCGCCCCGCCACCCGACCCCGCCAAGCCTGTTCAGCCCGACAAGGCGCGCCGGGTGCGGGCGCTATTCGATGACGTAGCTGAACGCTACGACCTCATGAACACCGTGCTCGGCGGCGGCGTCCATCACCTCTGGGCCAACTCGATGATGGATTGGCTGGCGCCACGACAGGGCATGCGGCTTTTGGATGTGGCCGGTGGCACGGGAGATATCGCCGGCCGTTTTCTCCAACGCCTTGGCGGCTCAGGCACGGCGGTGGTCTGCGACATCAACCAGCGCATGCTCGAAGTGGGCCGTGACCGGGCCGTCGACCGCAATATCGTGCGCGGTCTCAGTTGGCTCTGCGGCAATGCCGAGGCGCTTCCCATAGAGGACGGCTTTGCTGACGCCTATACTATCGCCTACGGACTGAGGAACGTCAGCAACCTCGAGGCCGCTCTGGCCGAGGCGCGCAGGGTGCTGCGCCCGGGCGGCCGATTCCTGAGCCTCGATTTCAGCTCCGTCGAACTGCCGCTTTTGAAGAGCACCTACAACGTCTATCTCGACCAGTTGCTGCCACGCGTCGCCAAGCTTTTTGACGTCGGCGGATCCGACTACCTGGCCGAAAGCATCCGGCAGTTTCCCGACCAGGCGACGCTGGCCAAGGCCATTGCCCGGGCCGGCCTGGGAAGGGTCAAGTACCGCAACCTGATGGGCGGCGTGGCGGCCTTGCATTCGGCCTGGCGAATTTAGTCTATCTTGAAGAGTGCTCTAGCCATTCGAGGATGCGCTGCCACAATTGAGGGCAATCGCGCAGGTGGCCGAAGTGTCCCACGCGCTGGCGGCCGACCTCGTCGGGATCCAGGTGCCAGCGACTGACGTCCGCCGATTCCAGTCGTTTGCAGAAGCCGTCGACGGCGCCCCGCAGGCCGTAGTTGCGGTCGTCACTGAAGGAAATCGACAACACCGGTGCCGCTACCCGGGCCAGTAACTGATCGTTTTCGCCGGCGCTCTGGCTTTGATATCGGCCCGTGGTACCCCAGCGTGCCCAGTCGAGCACCACTTGGCGAGCGACTGGGCTGCCCCAACCCAGCCGCTGCCCCGGCAAATAGCCCATCAACCGGGCCACGGCTGCGAAGATCACGAAATTGCACCAGACCAGCCAACCGACCGGCGCCGGCCAATGGCGATAATGGACGTGCGGGGTGGTCAGCAGTACCAGACCGTCGACCCGGTCGGGCGCCAGGCCGGCATATAGAGCGCTGACCATACCGCCCAGGCTGTGGCCCAGCAGCACCAGCGGCCGGCCGGGATAGCGCTGGCGGGCCCAAGCCGTAACGGCCGGCCAGTCATGTTCGAGGAAGGCGTCGATGCCGTAGTCGATGTGGCGGGACGGCGCCGGCCCGCTTTGGCCTACGCCGCGCGGGTCGACCGTGACGGCGGTACAGCCGCCGGCTGCCAGGGCCGCCGCCGCTTCGCTGTAGTTTCGTGCCGATGCCCCCATGGCCGGAAAGAACAGCACCAGCGGTTTCGTGATTTCGCTGATCGCGGACTCAGCGGACTCGAAGGCCGTGACCGCCAAGGACCAACCGTCGGCTGTTTCGACCGTGTGGTTTGTTGATCTCATTTCCCGAACGCCGTCTTCAGGGCCTGACCGCCTTCGGCCAGGGTCTGACGCGCGGCGTCGAGCAGGCCGGGCATCGAGATGAAACCGTGCAGCATGCCGGGATAGCGCGAGAGCCGGGCCTCGATCCCGGCGGCCTGGAGCTTTTCGGTGTAGGCTTGGCCTTCGTCCTTGAGGGGATCGTAACCGGCCGTCACCAGCAGCACCGGCGGCAAGCCGCTCAGATCTTCAGCAAAGAGCGGCGAGGCACGGGGGTCGTGGCGGTCACCGCCGGCACCGAAATAGTGCGCCATGAAATAGTCGATCAGGTCGCTGGTCAGTCTGTACCCTTCGCCCAGTTCCCGGTGCGAGCCAAAACTGCAGGTCATGTCGGTGCTGGGGTAATAGAGCAATTGGAAACACAGCCCGGGACCGCCTTCATCGCGGGCGCGGATGGCCGTCACGGTCGAGAGGTTGGCTCCGGCGCCATGCGGTAGTCGACCGAAACGACCAGGCAATCGGCGTCGCGGGCCAGGTATCGGCAGGGCACGTCGTGGCTGTCGCGGCTGCCGACGACGTAGCCGCCGCCGTGCAGATAGATCAACACGGGTTGTGGTCCCTGGGCCGGACGCGGGCGGTAGAGCCTGAGTGGGATGGCGCCGAAAGGGCCGGGCGCCTCGAGCTCCTCGACCGCGTGCATCTCGGGGCCCTCACCGGCGACCGCCGCGGCCATCTCCTCGTACTCGCGCCGGGCCTCGACAGGGGTCAGCGTCTCGAGCGGTGGCCGCGTGCTCTTGGCCGCTATGTCGAGCACCATTTGCGCCTGCGGATCGAGCGTCATGCTTTCTTTGCTCCCGGTCAAGTTGGCGAAGAAACGTCATCCTTTCGCAATCGATCAGGGTTGTCCAGGATTCTGTCCGGCGGGAAATCCAGCGTTGCCGAGGTGCCCTCGCCGCGGCGGCTGGCGAGTTCCAAGCGGCCGCCGTGCAGCTCGACCATCGTAGCCACCAGCGGTAAGCCAAGGCCGGTGCTGGGCTGGGAGGTCTCCAGCCTACCGACTTGGCCGAAGGAAGTCATGGCGACGGGAATGTCTGCGGCTGTGAATTTCGGCCAGCGTACTGTTGGCTTCGATCAGCGCTCGGAATCTTGTCTCGGAGTCCCGCATGGGTTCCTGTATCGGCTCCCCCTCCGACCAGGATTGGAATCGCTTGAATACCAGGTTGAGGCCGACGCGGCACCCATTGGACCAAGTGTCGCAGGAGACCGATTGTCGCAGTGCCGCCTGATGGATAGCGGAGCGCTGCTTCTTTGCCCGCTGGCATTTGGCGGGGTCCCGTATTACATGAAGGGCGCAACGAGGCGCCCATGATTCCGCTGCACGACGACAACCCGACCGAAATTCGGCCCTACGTCACCTGGGCCCTGATCGCCGTCTGTGTGGTTGTATTCCTGTGGCAGCAGACACCGGGCAACGAGCCCGCGGTCTTGAGCCTAGGCTTTATTCCCGCCGTACTCTTCGGCTCGGCCGAACTGGCGCCCGAGCTGGTCATGGTGCCGGCGGTAATGACGCCGGTGACCGCCATGTTCCTGCACGGCGGTTGGATGCACCTGATCGGCAACATGCTCTACCTCTGGATCTTCGGCAACAACGTCGAAGACGCCATGGGGCACGGCCGATTCGTTGCCTTCTATCTGGTGTGCGGGCTGGCTGCAGCAGCGGCCCAGGCGGCCCTGGATCCTGCCTCGCGTATTCCCATGATCGGCGCTTCCGGGGCCATCGCCGGTGTGCTTGGCGCCTATGCGCTGCTCTATCCGCGGGCTCGGGTGCTGGTGCTGGTACCCATCTTCGTCATCTTTTTCACCGTGCGCCTGCCGGCCCTATGGGTGCTGGGCGGCTGGTTCGTACTGCAAGGAATCAACGCTGCCCTGGCCGACTCGAGCGGCGGTGGCGTTGCCTGGTGGGCCCACATCGGCGGCTTCGTTGCCGGGCTGGCGCTGATTTGGTTTTTCAAGCGGCGCTCCATCAAGCTGCTTGCCACACCAGCCCGCTCGCCCAGTGGTCTCACTGTAGTACGCAGCCGGGCCCGGCCGCCACGTCCAAGCCAACACGTGCCCACCGTCAGCCGCCGTCGCCGCGGTCCTTGGAGCCGTCCTTGAGGGCTCGGGCTGCAATCCTTTGCACGACAGCGGGCCAGGGCTCGGTCACCTCGCCGTGTTCATAAGCTAACACGGTAAGATCGCCGACCAATTCCAGAAGCTCGCCGGGCCCCAACAGATGGTCCGGGTTGCGCGGCCGACCAAAGCGCTCGTTGCCCTGGGCGAAGGTCTCGTAAATCAGCAAGCCGCCCGATTCCAGAGAGGCCAACATGTCGGGAAATAACGGCCGGTATAGGTAATTGGTAACCACGATGGCGGCGTAGCTGCGGCCACCAAGTGGCCAGGGACGGCCGTCTTCAAGATCGTGTTCGTACCGCTCAAGGGCATTTTGGGGGGGCAGTTTCGAAAGGTCACGGTCGATGGCCGTCACGGCATGACCGCGTCCGAGAAAGAGCCGGCTGTGCCGCCCGCTACCGGCCGCCAGGTCGAGCACGAGACCGCCGGCAGGTACCAGCGGGGCGAATTTCTCGACCCAGTGCGAGGGTTTCTGACGCAAACCGCGACGCGTCGGGGTGGCGCCTTTTTCTTGCCCTTCCGTCTCTCTCATGCCATCTATTTTGAGTCACGTGTCGCCACTTCCAGCGGAAGCTCCATGATCGTCTACGATCTCAAATGCTGCAACGACCATGTCTTCGAGGCCTGGTTTCGCGACAGCGCCAGCTGCCAGGCCCAGACCAAGGCCCGCAAGGTGGATTGCCCGGTGTGCGGCGAAAGTCGTGTCGAAAAGGCGCCCATGGCCCCCAACGTTTCGGTGCAAAAGGAAAGCACGGGCAAGGAACTGGCGGCCCGGGCGGCGGCGCTGGAGGTGCTCGGCGAAATGCGCCAACACGTCGAGAAGAATTGCGACTACGTCGGTCCCGAATTCGCCGAGGAGGCCCGCAAGATCCACCACGGCGAGGTCGACCAACGCAACATCTATGGTGAGGCGACGGCCGAGGAGGCCAGCGACCTGCGTGAGGAAGGCGTCGAATTCAATCAGATCCCCTGGGTCGAGACCCCGGAAAACTGATTCTCTTCGAGGCCAGACCATGACCACATCCGGCGATTCGGAAGGCCGTATCAGCAGTGAGCGGCGCGGCCATCTTTTCCACATCGGCATCGACCGGCCGACCAAGCTGAACGGCTTCACACCGGCCATGTTGAGCGGACTGGCCGAGGCCTACACTGCTTTCGAGAACGACGCCGAGGCACGGGTGGCCCTGGTTTTTGCTCATGGCGACAATTTCACCGCCGGCCTCGATCTGCCCAAAGTGGCGCCGCTGATGCGTCAGGGCGTCGACCTCTTTCCTCCGGGCAGCATCGATCCCTTCGACCTCCGGCCGCCGCTGCGCACAAAGCCAGTGGTGGCGGCGGTGCGGGGAATCTGCTTCACACTGGGCATAGAATTGATGCTGGCTGCCGACATCGTGGTGGCGACCCGCAGCACGCGGTTTTCGCAGCTCGAGGTCAAGCGCGGCGTCATCGCCACCGGCGGGGCAACGCTACGCTTCGTCGAGCGAGCCGGCTTCGGCAACGCCATGCACCTTTTGCTGACCGGCGATGAGTTCGATAGCCAAACGGCGGTGCGTCTCGGATTCGTTCAGGAAGTGGTCGACGACGGCGACGACATCACCCGCGCCACGGCCCTGGCCGAAACCATCGCTGCCCAGGCACCGCTGGCCGTCAAAGCCATGCGTGCGGCTTCTAAGGCTTACGTCGAGGGCGGCGTGCTGGCCGGCCTGCGCGATATGGCCAGCGTGCAGCAAGCCCTGGCACAAAGCGAAGACGCCGCCGAAGGCGTCGCCGCATTCAAGGAAAAGCGCGATCCGGTATTCAAAGGACGTTAGAGAGTTTCACGCTTGGTGCCGAACGCCAGATAGTTGACCGCCAGGTCGCGGCCCAGGCGCCAGTTGCCGCTCAGCGGGTCGTAGACCACGCCCGAAAGGTCGCTAAGCTCGATGCCTGCGGGCCTGAAGTGGCGGGCCAACTCCGAGGGTTTGACGAAGCGGTCCCACTGATGGGTGCCGCGGGGAACCCAACCCAGCACGTACTCGGCACCCACTACGGCCAGGGCCCAGGATTTGACGGTGCGGTTCAGCGTCGCTCCGATGAAGGCGCCTCCCGGTGCCACCAGTTGGCCGACGGCGGCCAGGAAGGCGCCAACGTCGGCCACGTGCTCGATCACTTCCATGACCAACACGGCATCGAATTGCTCGCCGCCGGCAGCCAATTCCTCTGCGCTAGCCTGGCGGTAGTCGATAGCCAGGCCAGTGGCTTCGGCATGATGGCGGGCCACGCCGACGGCCTCGGCGCCGGCGTCGAGGCCCACGACCTGGGCCCCCAGGCGGCAAAGCGGCTCGGCAAAGATGCCGCCGCCGCAACCCACGTCGAGCAATCTCAGGCCGGCCAACGGTTTGAGGTCGGTGGTCGCCCCCAGGCGCGCCGCAAAATGTTCGACCAGGTGGTCGCGGCTGTAGGCCAGGCGCACCGGATTTAGGCGGTGCAGCGCCTTCAGTTCGCCGTCCGAGTCCCACCATTGGTCGGCCAGGGCGGCAAAGCGGGCCAGTTCGTCGGTGTCGACGGAAGGTGCGGCGGCAGCTCTGGAGGGGCACATCGTGCGGTTGCCTTGGCGAGGAGGGAAAGAGTATGTATAGCCGCCCTTGGCGGGACGGGAAACAACGACTAGCGCCCACGTCAAGAGATAGCAAACGAGAGCAACTGTCGATCGGGGTAATCGCGCATGTCGCGCTTGGTGATGAAATTCGGCGGCACCTCGGTGGCCGACGTCGGCCGCATCCACGAGGTGGCACGCCGCGTCAAGGCCGAAGCCGACGCTGGCCACGAGATCGCCGTAGTGGTTTCGGCCATGGCCGGCACCACCGATCAGTTGATCAACTGGACGGCGGACGTGGCCAACCTGCACGATGCCCGTGAATTCGACGTCGTGGTCTCGACCGGTGAACAGATCACCAGCGGACTGATGGCCATGGCGCTGCAGGATCTTGGGCTGACGGCGCGTTCCTGGTTGGCCTGGCAGCTTCCGGTGCGCACCGACGGCGTGCACGGCAGCGCCCGCATCCTCGATATCGAAGCGGCCGAGGTTGGCGCCCGTATGGCCAAGGGCGAGATTGCGGTGATGGCCGGCTATCAGGGTCTGGCACCGGACAACCGGCTAACCACCATTGGCCGTGGCGGCACCGACACTTCGGCCGTGGCTTTGGCGGCGGCGTTGGGCGCCGAGCGCTGCGACATCTATACTGACGTCGAGGGCGTATTTACGGCCGACCCGCGTATCGTCGCCAAGGCGCGAAAGCTTGACAAGATCACTTATGAGGAAATGCTCGAAATGGCATCGCAGGGCGCCAAGGTCCTGCAAACCCGCGCTGTCGTGATGGCCATGAATCACCGCGTCCGGGTGCAGGTGTTGTCGAGCTTCAGCGAGGCCCCCGGAACCCTGGTAGTCGACGAGGACGAGATCGTGGAACAACAAGTCGTCAGTGGCATCGCCTATTCCCGCGATGAAGCCAAAATCACCCTGCGCCGTGTGGCCGACCGCCCCGGCGTGGCCGCCGCCATTTTCGGCCCCCTGGCCGAGGCCAACATCAACGTCGACATGATCGTGCAAAACGTATCGGAGGACGACGAGACCACCGACCTCACCTTTACCGTGACCGAGGCCGATCTCGATGATGCGGTCAAGGTCATCGACGGCGCCCGCTCGGACATCGGCTATGAGGAAGTGCTCTACGACAACGGCGTAGCCAAGATCTCGATCATCGGCGTCGGCATGCGCAGCCATGCCGGCGTGGCCTCGCGTATGTTCGGTACGCTGGCCGAGAAGGGCATCAATATCGAGGTCATTTCGACCTCCGAGATCAAGGTCAGCGTATTGATCAACGAGGAATACACCGAGCTGGCACTGCGCGCGCTGCACCACGCCTATGGCCTCGATGGCGCCTAAATCCGAGTCGGAACCCGGATCCGCACGGCTCGATCAGCTGTGGCGGCGCGGCCGCGAGTTGCTGGGCGTGCGCTACGCCATTTTGGGCGGTGCCATGTCGTGGCTTTCCGAGCGCCACCTGGTGGCCGCTATCTCCAATGCCGGAGGTTTCGGGGTCATCGCCTGCGGCGCCATGACGCCGGACCTGCTGGAGGCCGAGATCAAAGCCACGGCGGAGCGCACGGACAAACCTTTCGGCGTCAATCTGATCACCATGCATCCCGAGATCGAAGACCTGATGACGGTCTGCGTCGCCTGCGGCGTCGGTCACGTGGTGCTGGCCGGTGGGCTGCCGCGAACAGCCGACATCGAACGCCTCAAACAAGCCGGCATTCGGGTGCTGGGTTTCGCCCCGGCACTGGCAGTGGCGCGCCGACTGGTGCGGGCTGGCATCGATGGCATCATCGTCGAGGGCGCCGAGGCCGGCGGCCATATCGGACCGGTAGCGACCAGCGTGCTGTGCCAGGAGATCCTGCCCGAAATCGATACCGTGCCGGTCTTCGTGGCCGGCGGCATCGGCCGCGGCGAGGCCGTGGCGCTTTATCTCGAAATGGGCGCCGCCGGGGTGCAATTGGGTACCCGCTTCGTCTGCGCCGAAGAGTGCATCGCTCACGAAGACTTCAAACGCGCCTTCATCCGCGCCAATGCCCGCGATGCCGTGCCTACGGTGCAGGTCGATCCCGAGTTCCCAGTCATCCCGGTTCGCGCTTTGGCCAATAACGGCAGCCAGCGTTTCATCGCCTTTCAGCACGAGGTCATAGCGCGCTATCGGGCCGGCGAATTGGAGCAGAAGGCGGCCCAGCTCGAGATCGAGCATTTCTGGGCCGGCGCCCTGAAACGCGCCGCCATTGATGGCGACGTGGAGGAGGGCTCGCTGATGGCCGGCCAAAGCGTCGGCCTGGTCAAGGCGGAACAGCCCACCGCAGACATCATCGCGGAACTGGTCGAGCAGGCCACGGCGGCCCTGGAGCGCAAGTAGCGCCGAAAGGCAAAAACCAAAAAAACCAAAAAAACTCTTTGCCGATTGATCGCTATCAAGGGAAAATGCGTTTGAGGATTTCTTGGCGCCGCCGCCGAACCTCGTGCAATATCCCCGGAACACCATTTAACCCATTGCAAAATTTCGAAAATTCTTATTGACCCCATTCGCTGGTTTAAGTATTCAGGGAATCTACGCAGGCAGCCGGGGAAAATCCGGATTGCCCAGTGATTCGTCCCGACCGGTGCTTGGGGCCCGGTCGCCACAGTGGGAACACAAAAGGCCAATTCCAGCCTGACACCGGCACCATGAGCGATCGCCAATCCACCGAACGCAAAACCGACCGCGAGGCCATCCAGCGCCGCTTACATCTGCGCGAGGTCAGTTCGGAATTCGAACATGTCAGCTATGACGGCATCGGCTCCGACCTCAAGGCGACACGCGTGCGCAACGGCCTCGATCTGGTTGCCGTCGCCCGCTCCTTGCGTATCCGTCTGGAATACTTGCTGGCCCTCGAGGAAGGCCGTTTCGCCGACCTGCCGGGCTCGGTTTATGCCATTGGTTTCGTGCGCACCTATGCCGAGCACCTGGGCATCGACGGCGAGGCGGCGGTCGACGCCTACAAGCAGGAGACGTTGGGACAGAGGGCCGAGACGAAACTTTTGTTCCCCACGCCGGAGCCGGAAAACCGTATGCCGAAGGGCTGGTTGATCGGCCTTTCTCTGGCCCTCTTCGCGCTCATCTACGCTGGCTGGTATTACGCCGAGAACAAGGACCAATTCGTCATCGAACCGGTGGCCCAGGTTCCCGAGCGGCTGGCGGCGCCAGAGGCCGCCGAGACACCGCCGCAACCGGCCGTGCGCAATGAGCCTGCAGCGCCGGTCAAGCCGGCCAAGCCGCCCGAGGCTGCGGAAACCGCCGCAGCAGCGATTGTGCAACCCATCCCAATGGCGGCCGTAACAGCCGAGCCGGTAGCGGATCCTGCGCCCGAGTCTGTGGCGCAGGCAGAAACCCAACCCCAACCCCAGACTCAGCCCGTGGCCGCGAGCCAAGCGGTGGCCGAGGCCGAGCCTGCTCCGGCAGTTGAAGCTGCGGCAGTCAGGCCGATGGCGGTGGTGGAGCGGCCTGAACCCCGAGCAGAGGCTCAAGCCGAACTCCAGGCCCGGATCGCGACCGAGACGCGGGCGCCGAGCGTTAGCGCAGGTCAGACCGCAGAGGGCATCAACCGCCGCCTGCTGAACGCCGGCGACGGTCAAGCCCTGCAGGGACCTTCGCCCGCTTCAGTGCCGGTCGACGTCGTGGCCTATCCTTTGCCCAGCCGGCCGCGTGCAGCCTTGGCCGTGCCGGCTGTCGAAATCGCCGAACCGGCGTCGCCGGCTGCCACCGAATATCAAACGGCAACCGTCGAAGCAGCGCCGCCGAGCCCGCCACCGGCCGTTGCAGAAGACCAGGTGGCCGCGGTCGTCGAGCCGGCGCCAGCCATTCCAGCGCCGGCCGCCGCTGCTGGACAGGTCACCACGATCGTCGATCCGGTACCGCCCAGCGTGCCGCCGACGGCGCCTCAAACCGAGGCACCGAGCGAGCCACAGAACGCAATACAAAGCACTTTGGCCAGTGTACCGACCAGCGCCGCAACGGCCGCATGGGCGACGGGCGGCGAGCACGTGCCGCAGATCTATGGGGCCGGCAACTGGAATGCCCGCGTTGTCGTTCAGGCCCGGGCCGACGCCTGGGTCCAGGTGACAACGGAGTCCGGCGACCTCTTGCTCACTCGAGTGTTGCGCAACGGCGACAAATTCCTGGCTCCGCCGCGTGACGACATCGTGCTCACTACCGGCAACGCCGGGGCGCTGGAAATCTTCGTCGACGGCAACCGCCTGCCGTCCATCGGTGCGTTGGGCGAGGTTGCGCGCAACCTGTCACTGTCGGCCGATTGGCTGATGGCCAGGTTGCGCACCGATCGCTAACTCGGATTTGTCGCCGGGTCGCGCTTGATCTTGGCGCCACTTCGGCGCATTTTCCCGGGTGATCCCTGTTTTCCCCCGCGCGCCGAATTGGGCCGCTAGCGGCTTGAGACCATGAGCCTTCGCCCCTATCGAGATATCGCCCGCCGGACCAGTCGTTGCATCCAGGTCGGCAACGTGACGGTCGGCGGCGGCGCACTGATCACGGTGCAGTCGATGACCAACACGGTGACGTCCGACGTCGAGGCCACGATGGCCCAGGTTGCGGCGCTCAGCGAGGCCGGCGCCGACATCGTGCGAGTTTCCTGCCCCGACGCCGCGGCGACCCAGGCCCTGGCTGAGATCGTCACGGCCGCCAGCGTGCCGATCGTCGCCGACATCCACTTCCACTACCGCCGCGCCATTGAGGCGGCCGAGGCAGGCGCCGCCTGCCTGCGCCTCAATCCAGGCAATATCGGCTCACGCGATCGCGTGCGCGAGGTGGTGCGGGCGGCCCGCGATCATGGCTGTTCGATGCGTATCGGCGTCAATGCCGGTTCGCTGGAAAGAGAATTATTGGAGAAATACGGCGAGCCCTGCCCCGAGGCCATGGTCGAGAGCGCACTAGGCCAGGCACGCTGGCTCGAGGATGAGGATTTCCACGAGTTCAAGATCAGCGTCAAAGCCTCCGACGTCTTTCTCGCTGTCGCCGCCTACCGCCAGCTTGCTGCCGCCTGCGACCATCCGCTGCACCTCGGCATCACCGAGGCCGGCGGCGCCGTCAGCGGTACCGTTAAGTCGGCCATCGGCCTCGGTGCCCTGCTCTGGGAGGGCATAGGCGACACCATCCGGGTCTCGCTGTCGGCCGACCCGGTAGCGGAGGTGCGGGCCGGCTTCGAGATCCTCAAGGCGCTCGACCTGCGTCGCCGCGGCATCACTGTCATCGCCTGCCCGTCCTGCGCCCGCCAGGCCTTTCCCGTGATCGAGACGGTGGCGGCATTGGAAGAGCGGCTGGCCCACATCACGACACCGCTGACGCTCTCGATCATCGGCTGCGTGGTCAACGGGCCCGGCGAAGCACGCGAGACGGACATCGGCCTGACAGGCGGCGGTCCCGACAATCATCTGGTCTATCTGGCCGGCGTCGAGGACCACAAGATCGACGATGCCGGTCTGGTCGGGCACATCGTCGAACTGGTGGAGCAGCGGGTGGCGGAGATTAGGACCGCCCAAAGCGAAGCCGAGGCTGGCGCCGAGAAGCTGGCCCAGGCGTCTTAATCAGCAACCAATACGGAGAGTTTTTCAGGTGTTTCAAGTCCAACCCGTGCGCGGAACCCACGACATCCTGCCCGAGGAGAGCCGGCGCCACCGCCATGTCGTCGAGACGGCGCGAGAGCAGGCCGAGCGCTACGGCTTCGGCGAAATCGCCACGCCGATCTTCGAATTTACCGAAGTCTTCCAGCGCACCATGGGCGACACCTCGGACGTCGTGACCAAGGAGATGTACACCTTCAAGGACCGCGGTGACGAACAAATCACACTGAGGCCGGAATACACCGCCGGCATCGCCCGGGCCTTCATCTCCGGCGGTCTGCGCCAGGAATTGCCGCTCAAGTTTTTCGGCTCTGGTCCCATGTTCCGATACGAACGGCCGCAAAAAGGGCGGTTGCGCCAGTTCCACCAGATCGACGCCGAAATCCTCGGTGTCGCCGAGCCCCAGGCCGACATCGAGGTGGTGGCGCTGGGCGCCGACATTCTGGCGGCGCTGGGGCTCGCGGACCGCGTGCGGCTGGAGATCAACACGCTGGGCGATCCGGAAAGCCGCACTGCCTACCGCCAAGCCTTGGTTGCCTATTTCGGCCAACACAGCGAGAAGCTTTCCCAGGACAGCCGCGCCCGGCTCGAGCGAAATCCGCTGCGCATCCTCGATTCCAAGGACCCGGGCGATCGTGAGTTGATCCCCGATGCGCCGCGGCTAGGCGACTATCTCAACCAGCATTCGGCGGATTTCTATGCCGAAGTGCGGGCCGGCCTCGAGGCCATTGGCGTCGACTTCGTGCACAATGAGCGTTTGGTGCGGGGCTTGGACTATTACACCCACACCGCCTACGAGTTCGTCACCGACGAGCTCGGCGCCCAAGGTGCGGTCATCGCCGGCGGCCGCTACGACGGCTTGATCGAGGCCTTGGGCGGGCCGCCGACGCCAGGCATCGGTTGGGCCGGCGGCATCGAACGCCTGGCCATGATGATCGCCGAGGTGCCAGCGCCCCGGCGCCCGGTGGCGGTGGTCCCGATCGGTGATGAAGCCCGCCTGCCGGCACTTTCATTGGCCCAGGAACTGCGACGCGCCGGTCACGTGGTGGAACTGGGCTTTCGCGGCAACCTGGCCAAGAGATTGAAGCGCGCCAACAAACTGGGCGCCCGGGCGGCGGTGCTGCTGGGCGAGGACGAGCTGGCGCGTAGAGGTGCCACGCTCCGGGATCTGGACAGCGGCGAGCAGCGCGAGGTGGCGCTCGAAGAGCTTACTGAGGCGCTGCGGCACTATCTGGCGGCTACATGATTCCGCAAGAAAAACTCCAAAGCATCGTCGATCACCATCGCGACATCGAAACCCGCATGGTCGAGATCGGCGGCGGTAGCGACGACTTCGTCCGGCTCTCGAAGGAATACGCCGAGCTGGGGCCGGTTATTGCCGCCATCGGGAATTATACTTCCTGCCTGTCCGAAATTAGCGATCTAGAGGAATTGATCGCCGATCCCGATGGCGAGGCCGAAATGCGCGAGCTGGCCGAAGCCGAGCTGATTGGTCTGCGCGAGCGTCTGCCGCAGCTGGAGCATGCTCTCAGGATCCAACTGCTGCCGGCCGATGCGGCCGATCAGAAGAACGCCATCCTCGAGGTGCGGGCCGGCACCGGTGGTGACGAGGCGGCACTGTTTGCCGGCGATTTGCTGCGCATGTACCAGCGCTACGCCGAGATAAAGGGCTGGAAGATGGAGGCCATGCAGGTTTCCGACACCGACCTCGGCGGCGTCAAGGAGGCGCAGATCCTGGTTTCGGGACGCGGTGTCTTCGCCCGTCTCAAGTACGAATCCGGCGTCCACCGCGTACAGCGCGTACCGGAAACCGAATCCAGCGGCCGTATCCACACCTCGGCAGCCACCGTGGCAGTACTGCCCGAGGCCGAGGAGATCGACGTGGAGATCGAGGAGAAGGACCTGCGCGTCGACGTCTACCGTGCCTCGGGCCCCGGCGGCCAATCGGTCAACACCACCGATTCGGCGGTGCGCCTGACCCACCTGCCGACCGGTATCGTCGTCACCCAGCAGGACGAGAAATCGCAGCACAAGAACCGGGCCAAGGCGATGAAGATACTGCGTTCGCGGCTCTACGAGATGGAGCGCGCTAAGGCAGACGCCGAACGGGCCGCCTCGCGGCGCGGCCAGATCGGTTCGGGTGACCGTTCGGAGCGCGTGCGCACCTATAATTTCCCCCAGGGCCGGGTTACCGATCACCGCATCGGCCTGACGCTGCACAAGCTCGACAAGGTGCTGGCCGGTGAAGCCCTGGACGAAGTCGTCGACGCCCTCACGGCCGACGACCAGGCCGGCCGGTTGGCAGATCTGGAAAGCGGTGCATGAAGCGGGGCGTCGACACGATAGAATTTGGACCGGAGCCCTGCAGCGGCCTCGACACCTGGCTGGCCTGGGCTGCGGCCGAACTCGGCAATGCCGCCGTGGACCGGCCTCGGCGTGACGCCAGGCTGCTGCTGGGTCACACCGCCGGCCTCGATACCACGACCCTGGTGGCCCATCCCACGCGCCCGCTGGGCGCTGCCGGGGCTGCCGCTTTCCGTACCGCCGTGGCGCGGCGTCGCCGCCGTGAGCCGGTTTCCCGCATCATCGGGCGGCGCGAATTCTGGAGTCTCGATTTCAAGCTTGGGCCAGCCACCCTGGATCCGCGGCCGGACAGCGAGACGCTGGTCGAGGCGGCGCTCGAAACCATCACGGAGCGCCATCGGGCCTGGCGTCTCTTGGATCTTGGCTGCGGTAGCGGTTGTCTGCTGGGCGCGCTGCTCAAGGAACTGCCACTTGCCTTCGGCGTCGGTATCGACCTCGACCCGGCAGCGCTGACTCAGGCCCGCGACAATGCCGCCGGCCTGGGCCTGGCAGGGCGTGCCGTTTTTGCCGCCATGGACTGGAGCGCCGGACTGGCCGGCCGCTTCGATTTGATCGTCTGCAATCCCCCCTATGTGCCCAGCGCCGCCATCGCCGGGCTGGAGCCCGAGGTGCGCAGTTGGGATCCCGGCCTGGCGCTCGATGGCGGTGCCGATGGCTTGGCCGCCTACCGCCGGCTGGTGCCCGGACTTCCCGACCTGTTGGCCGGCGGCGGCCGGGCGATAATCGAGATCGCCGCCGATCAGGCCGGACCGGTGGCGGCATTGCTGCGCCAAGCCGGCCTGGCCCCGGCAACAACGCGCCGGGACCTGGCAGGACGGCCGCGTTGCCTGGTCGCGGAAGCATTCGCACCAGAGATTGTCAAGGAAAAATAAAGGTTGGAAAGCGCCGCCGGCGCCGTTAGGGTTTAGCTCGACAACGGCGATCAGCCCCGCTCAATCGGCGGGCTTTAGGGATAAACCCGGAAACGCCGTCTGACCCCGACCATATCCGTTGCTGCAAAAGGATGAGGTTGGAGGGTCAGGACCAAGGGCCGAAATTGGGCATTTCCTTGCGGGCATCGTTCCTGAGAGCGGGACTGTGCAGACGCGGCGTAGGTCCGTAAAGGCCAGGAAAATAAGGACAGACTTGGTGACATGAAGCACATCGGCAACGGTAAACGTGGGCGCGGCGGACGCTCCGGCGGACGCAGGCAAAATCACAACGCCAATCGCAGCTACGACAGCAACGGACCCGAAGTAAAAGTTCGGGGCACAGCCAGTCAGGTCTGCGACAAATACCTGGCGCTGGCCCGAGAAGCCTCGACTAGCGGCGACCGCGTCAAGGCCGAGGGCTACTTCCAGCACGCCGAACACTATCTGCGCCTGCAGAGCGGCGAGCAGCAACAGCGCCAGGAGGCGCAAAACAGGCAGAACGGCCGCCGCGCAGATACACCGCGCGAAGCCGCCAACCAACCCCAACCGGTGGCCCAAGCCGTGGCTGCCGCCGAACAGGATGCGGCCCCAGCGACGACCATCGGTGACGCCCCACAACCGGTGGTCAAGGCGGTCGAAATGCCAGTGATCGAGGAAGCCGTGATCGAGGAAGCCGTGGTCGAGCCGGCCGTGGTAGAGACGGCGGTGGCGGAGGCCATATCCGGCGAAGCCGAGCCGGCGGAGGCCGAGAGCTCAGCCTGACAGCGCTCGCCCATATCAAGTTCCCGTTGACACCTGCCGGCGGCCCTGGCCGCGGCGGCGGAACGTTTTTCCCCTTGTGTGTTATTTCCGCAACACCATCTGATAGACTGAGCCGGGTGCCCGGCCAGACTTGAGCGGAATGGTGAGATGGAATTCGACAACTACAGCGATCGTTCGCGCGGCTTCATTCAGTCAGCCGAGGGAATGGCGCTGCGCTCGGGGCATCAGCAGTTCACTCCGGAACACCTGCTGAAGGTCCTCTTCGACGACCCCGAGGGCTTGTCAGCGGAGCTTGTGCGGGCGGCCGGCGGGCGGCCCGAAGAGGTCCCCGAGGCGGTGACGGCGGCGTTGGCCGAATTGCCTTCGGTGGAAGGACCGGGGGCGGGCCAGCTCTATCTGGCGCCGGAAACGGCGCGGCTTTTCGAGGCGGCGGAAAAGCTGGCGGAGAAAGTCGGCGACAGCTTTGTCACGGTGGAACGTCTGCTGCTGGTACTGGCCCTGGCCAGCGGTACGCGCTCGGGCGAGATCCTCAAACAGGCCGGTGTCACGCCACAGGCCCTGAACCGGGCTATCGATGAGATGCGCAAGGGTCGCCGCGCCGACAGCGCCGGAGCCGAGGGCGGTTACGATGCGCTGAAGAAATATGCCCGCGATCTGACCGAGGCGGCGCGGACCGGCAAACTCGATCCGGTGATCGGGCGCGACGAGGAAATACGTCGCACCATCCAGGTGTTGTCGCGCCGTACCAAGAACAATCCGGTGCTGATCGGCGAGCCCGGTGTCGGCAAGACCGCCATCATCGAGGGCCTGGCCCAGCGCATCGTAAACTCCGATGTGCCGGAATCGCTGCAAAACAAGCGCCTGATGGCGCTCGATCTTGGGGCCATGATCGCCGGCGCCAAGTTCCGGGGCGAGTTCGAGGAGCGCCTCAAGGCGCTGTTGGCGGAGATTCAGGCGGCTGCCGGCGAGGTCGTGCTTTTCGTCGATGAACTGCACACCTTGATCGGGGCCGGCGCCGCCCAGGGCGCCATGGACGCTTCCAGCCTGCTCAAGCCGGCGCTGGCGCGTGGCGAGTTGCACTGCCTGGGCGCTACCACCCTCGACGAATATCGTCAGTACGTCGAAAAAGACCCGGCCCTGGCCCGGCGCTTTCAGTCGGTCTACGTCTCCGAGCCCGGCGTCGAGGAAGCGGTATCGATCCTGCGCGGTCTGAAGGAGAAGTACGAGCTGCACCATGGCGTGCGCATCAGCGACGGCGCCATCGTCGCCGCCGCGACGCTTTCGCAGCGCTACATCACTGACCGCTTCTTGCCGGACAAGGCGATTGACCTGATTGACGAGGCAGCCAGCCGCCGGCGTATGGAGATCGACAGCAAACCCGAAGAGATCGACGAGCTCGACCGCCGCATCATCCAGCTAAAGATCGAACGCGAGGCCCTCAAGAAGGAGAACGATGGCGCTTCCCGGGAGCGCCTCGAACGCCTGCAGGAGGAGCTGGCCGGGCTGGAGGAGCAGTCCGCCGTCTTGACCGAGCGCTGGCAGGCCGGCAAGGGCAAGCTGGCCGACGCCACGCGCATCAAGGAGGAGCTCGATGGCGCTCGGCTTGAGCTGGCGCAGGTGCAGCGCGAGGGCGATCTGGCCCGGGCCGGCGAGCTCGCCTACGGCATCATTCCTGAGTTCGAGGCCGCTTTGGCGGCGGCGGAAGCAGATGGCTCCGACGGGCCAGCCGGGACCGGCAACAGCCAGAAGATGTTGCAGGAGGCCGTCGAGGAAGCCGATATCGCCCATCTGGTGTCGCGCTGGACCGGCATTCCCGTCGATCGCATGCTGGCCGGCGAACGCCAAAAAATGCTCGAATTGGAGAGCCTGCTGGGCCAGCGCGTGGAGGGCCAGGAAGAGGCCGTGGAGGCCATCGCCAACGCCGTTAGACGGGCTCGCGCCGGACTTCAGGACGCCGCCCAGCCAATCGGTTCCTTTCTCTTTCTCGGCCCCACCGGGGTGGGTAAGACGGAACTCACCAAGGCCTTGGCCGAAATCCTCTTCAACGACGAACAGGCGCTCGTCCGCATCGATATGTCGGAGTACATGGAGAAGCACGCGGTGGCCCGGCTGATCGGTGCGCCGCCCGGCTACGTGGGCTACGAGGAGGGCGGAGAGCTGACCGAAGCGGTGCGCCGGCGACCCTACCAGGTGATCCTCTTCGACGAGGTCGAAAAGGCCCATGCCGACGTCTTCAACTTGCTCCTGCAGGTGCTCGACGACGGCCGCCTGACCGACGGACATGGCCGCACCGTGGACTTTCGCAACACCATCATCGTGCTGACATCCAATCTGGGTTCCGAGGTCCTGGCCGCCCGTGCTGAAGCCGCTGCCGATGCGGGGGTGCGCGACGAGGTCCTGGCTTTGACCCGGGCCCACTTCCGGCCTGAATTCCTCAACCGCCTTGACGAAATCATCGTCTTCCACCGTTTGGAGCGCAGCCACATGGACGGCATCGTTGCCATCCAGGTGGCCAATCTTGCGTCGCTTCTGGCGAACCGCGGTTTGCAGCTGGAACTTGACGAGGCGGCCGCCTCCTGGCTGGCCCAAGCCGGTACCGATCCGGTCTATGGCGCCCGGCCCTTGAAGCGCGTGATCCAGCGCCATATCCAGAACCCGCTGGCCAACTTGATCGTGGCCGGCGAGATCGCCGAGAGCGGCACGGTCAAGATCTCGGCCGGGAGCGAAGGCCTCAGTATCAACGGTGTCTTGATCGACGCCGCTTGAAATTTTCTCGATTATGGCGTGGCATCTGTGCTGGCGCTTCTATACCGTGATAATCATATCTGATTGTCTCGGGGAAAAGCCGGATGCAGACCGACATGCACTATTGGGGCGCCTATGCTCTGGCCCGGGCCGCAGGTATCAAGCGCCGGGCGGCGCAAATCATCGCCTCGGCCTCGGAGTACGTTGACGACGCCGTGCTCGACGAAAGTGTCCACATCGGCGACGGCCGTTCCATCCTGGTCGAGATGACGGCGCACAAGATGCTGGATTTCAAAAACACCGACTCCGACGATCAGCGCCGCGTCTGGCTGCCGTTCCACTTTTTGCCTGGAGGAAACGGCTCCAGCGCTATCGAGAAACTGGTTTGCGGCAAGGACAGCAAAGTCGCCCGGCAACTGGTGGCGGCCAATTTGGCCCGCGCCGCCGTGGCGCCCTACGGTCGGCAGCTGCTCGGCATCACCGCCCACGTCTATGCTGACACCTTCTCGCATTGGGGCTTCATTGGTGCCAATCATTCGCACAACCGTGTCAAGGACGGCTCTATCAAACTCCAGGTGGCGGACGGCAGTGTGCTGAGCTACATCGAACGCAAGGCCCGCAGGTTCTTCGAAAACTTGGTGTTGGCCGGCGTTGGCCATGCCCTGCCTTTGGGGCACGGTGCCGTCGCCACCTACCCCGACCGGCCCTATTTGAGTTGGAGCTACCGTGAGGGTTTCGGCCGCGGCCGGCGCGTCGTACGCGACAATCAGGCTGATTTTCTTGACGGCTGCAAGGCGCTGCACAAGATGTTCGGGCAGTATGCCGCCAATGTTCCTGCTGACAGCGACGGTGGAGGCCGCACCTGGGCGCAAATCCGCCCAAAAGTCGAAGCCGTCCTGGCCGTGGAGGGCGACAAGCAGAAACGCATCGCCGCTTGGCAACAGGCCATCGAGGCAGGTGATCTAAGAGGCATGGGCGAAAGCCCGGCGAAATATCTGGGCCACGCGTGGTCGGCCAAGGTCGAGGAATTACGCCAGACCACGCCAAGTTCGTCGCCGCCGGTGGGACGGTTGGCGGCGCTGCCGGTCTACCGCTTTTATCAGGCGGCGCGGCACCATCGACTGGCCTTGCTGGAGTTGCTACCCAGCCATGGCCTCGTCGCCGCCTAGCAGGGATTTCTCCCCGGGTCACGGCGGCGCAGCGCCATTCAGCGTGACCGCCGTCGCTTGCCAGGTCGGCGGTATTTTCTGCTACTATGCAAACGCTTAACGGTCAACCGGTACCGAGCGGGCTTGCGCCTTGCTGCGGTTTCCCACGAAGTGCCTTTGATTTGTCGCTTGCCGTCCCACGGGGGGATTCACTCAGGGGCGTCGGGGGAAGTATGACGCCCGAAGATCTTGTCGCGGCTCTCAAACTCCATCAGCGCTTTGTCAAGTCGCTGACAGGGGGTAAGCGTGCCGACCTCAAAAACGTCAATTTTGGCGGCCTTAAGCTGACCAAGGTCGATCTCTCGCAGGCGGTGCTGTCGGGCGCCGATTTCACCGAGTGCAAGTTGATCGGCGCCAATTTTTCCTACGCCGATTTGTTCGGTGCCATCTTCGACCGGGCTGACGTGCGCGCCGTCAACTTCGAGCGGGCCGACCTCAGAGGGGTCAGCTTCCACGGCGCCCTGCTGGCCGGCGCCAACCTGAACGATGCCGACTTGCGTCCCGGGGCACTGGTCAACATCAAAGACCAGCTGGGCGAGCCGGATGAGACCGTAGCCGATCTCTCGAACGCCAACCTCGACGATGCCAACCTCGATGACGCCAAGATGGCCAAGGCCAAACTGCGCAACACCTCGGCCCAGCGCGCCAGTCTCAAGCGGGCCCAGATGCCCCAGGTCGACATGCGCGGCGTCGATCTATCCGGCGCCAATCTAGAATCGGCCCGCCTGCGCGGTGCCAACCTGACTGGCGCCAATCTGCAAAAGGCGCAATTCGCCATGACCCGGTTGGATGGCGCCAACCTGAGCGGCGCCATCCTGGCCGAAACCGACCTCGACAAGGCGGACCTGACAGGCGCCACGGTTTGCCGCGGCGCCACCGATCTTTCGCTGGACATGCAGAAAATGCTGGCGGGTCACGCCTTGTGGGTCGAATCCAACGGCGCCCGGGGCGAGCGGGCTTCGCTATCGGGCGAGGATCTGCACGGCGTCGATCTCGCCGGCGCAGCACTTTCAGGCGCCGAACTCAAGAGCTGCAATCTGTCCGGTGCCAATCTGGCGCGGGCCCTATTGGTGTTGGCCGATCTCAGCGACGCCAACCTCAAGGAGGCCGACCTGCGGGGCGCGGAATTATCCGGTGCCAACCTGCAACGGGCCAACTTGCTCGGCGCCAACCTGCGCCGGGCCGATCTCAGCACGGTAGAGCTCAAGAGCGCGGGCGGCGACGCCACGGGCCAGGCCTGGCCGACCAACTGCAGCGAGGCCATTCTGACCAACGCCGACGTCACCGGAGCCGACATGAAGGGCACGGTGCTGACCGACGCCGATCTCGAGGGCATCATCGGCCACATACCTGAGCTTCCCCCGGAAGAAGAAAAGCGATCGGGCAGGGGGCCAGGCTCCCGCCAGGGCCGGCCGGGCGGCGAATGGCGCGGTGGCTAGAGCGATTTCGGGTTTGTTCTTGCGGGCTAGCGACGCTGGGCCAGTTTGGTGGCCAACGGTGTCTCGGCTCGAGCCACGTCGACTTGTTGGCGTAGCGTCTCGAAGCGGGCCAGTTCGGCACCCTTCAATTTCTGACCGGTCGGCAGTTTGATCTTGAGCGGATTGAGCTGGCGGTTACCGACCAGCACTTCGTAGTGCAGATGCGGGCCGGTCGAGCGGCCCGACGAGCCGACGTAGCCGATGGTCTGACCCTGACGCACTCGTTTGCCCCGGCGCATGCCTTTGGCATAGCGGCGCATATGTGCGTATGCCGTCTTGTAGCGACTGTTGTGGCGCAACCGGATGTATCGTCCGTAAGCGCCGTTGCGGCCAATGGATTCAATTACGCCGTCACCACCGGCCATGATCGGCGTGCCTCGCGGGGCAGCGAAGTCGAGCCCGCGATGCATGCGCGTGTAGCCCAGGATGGGGTGGCGCCGCTTGCCATACCGCGACGACAGCCGGGCACCGTCAACCGGCGTGCGCAGCAGTGCCTTGCGGGCGCTCTGGCCTTTGTTGTTGAAGTATTCGAAGCGGTTAGGTTCGCTTTCGAAACGATAAAGCGGGTAGTGGACACCGCTGAGTGTCAGCGCGGCGTAGAGCACGGCACCATCCTTTACTGGCTTGCCGCTTTCATCGTGCAGGCGCTCGTACAAGATTTCGAAACGGTCGCCACGCTGGATGTCGCGTTGGAAATCGACGTCCCAACTGAAGATGCGGATTACGTCCATGATCAGGCGGTTGGGCACGTCGGCCCGGTTTGCTGCCAGGAACAGGCTGTCATTGATGGTGGCGCCGGCATGGTAGGCGACGCGCTCCAGTTCCTTGACGATACCGTGCGAGGTGAAATCGCCGTCAGTCGTTCTTTCGGCGGCGAATTCGTGCTCGGCATCGGTGTTCAGGCGCAATGCCACCAGCTGCTTGGGCGCTTTTCCCGTCGCTCCTTTTTGGCTGCTGGCAATCTCTTGAAATGTCGCCGTCAGGGTCTGACCGGGGCGCAGGCTTTTGGGATTGAAGACGTCCTTCAGCGAGGTGATGGCGGCATGGGCCTGCTTGCGGTCGCTGCCGCTGCGCAGGATGGCCTTCATCAAGGTGTCGCCGCGGCGAATGGTGACGGAGCGGCTGGCCGTGGCCGGAGCCGTAGGCGCGGCCTCGATGCCATCTTCTCCGGGGGGTAGTAAGAAATTATCCGGCAGGCTGCGTTTGACGCCGCCGTCGAGCCAGCCGGGGTTGCCGAAGGCAGGCAGATCGGGTATCGAGATCAGCGCCAGCAAAAAGCCGACGGCAGCGATGATACCGTAGACCGTCAACTGGGCGCTGCTGCTCTCGCCGCCGTTTTCCCTGGCCCCTGCCATTTGCTCCTCCACGCCGTCGCGGCCGCCAAAGATGGGGGCTCGGGAATTGGTTGTCAAGAAATCAATCAATTGAATCAATGAGATTTCCTGCTTCTCTAATTTCATCACACAGCATTATCGGCAATCCAATTGTAATGAAAGCATAGACTGTTGTGCGACTCCACCACATGGTAGAGCTGGACGGCGATCCGAAAAGGCGTTGGTTTCAGAGGCCGGGCGGGTTATCTAGATTGCTGTGCGGAAGGGGTGGGCGGCCCCGGTCATGACGATAGGGGTATTAGCCGTGTACAAAGTTTCTCGGATTTACGTGCGATCGGGCGGTGCGTTATGAGCGGCCAGCGAATCCGCAAGTTATATCTCGATGAGGAGGAGGACTTTTCGCGTCCCCATGCCTTGGGTCAACGCGTCGTCACGCCGGTGCGTTTCTCCACCGATCCCCGGGACCTGGGCTGGGTGCGCGAAAATGTGCCCTGTCAGACCGCTTGCCCGGCCGACACCAACATCCCGGCCTACATCCGCATGATCGTCGAGGCGCGCTACGGCCGTTCCTATGAGCTCAACCGCATCGCCAATGTGCTGCCGGGCGTGCTCGGGCGCATCTGCAGCCGGCCCTGCGAGGCGGCCTGCCGCCATGGCTGGCCGGGCAACGGCGAATCAGTCAACATCTGCCATCTCAAGCGTTCCGCAGCCGACCACAAGACGGCGGGCCACCGTATCACCGAGGACCTCTATACGCCGTCCGGCAAACGCGTCGCCGTGGTTGGCGCCGGCCCGGCCGGTCTGGCGGCGGCCCACGATCTGGCCACCTTGGGCCATGCCGTAACCGTCTTCGAGCGTGAGGAGAAACCGGGCGGTATGCTTTATTACGGCATCCCCGAGTTCCGCCTGCCACGCCAGGTGCTGTCAGTCGAGGTCCACAACGCTACGCGCCTGGGTGTCGAGGTGCGCACTGGCGTCGGTATCGGCAATGGCCCCAGCGAAACGCCGCTGGCGGCGCTGCGGGCGGAATACGATGCCGTACTGCTGGCCACTGGCTGCATGGCCGCCATGCGCCTGCCTTTGGAGCCGGGCGCCGACGAAGAAGCCGGCGATCCGGTGGATCGGCTGGCCGACGCCGAATATGGCCTGAATTTTCTTATGGAGCTGCACCGCGGTGCCAAGAAGCGGGTAGGCCGGCGGGTGGCGGTGATCGGCGCCGGCTTCACGGCCCTGGATTGCTCCCGCGTGGCGCGCCGGCTGGGCGGCGACGAGGTGGCCATCCACATCCGCACCACCGAGAAATACATCCCGGTGATGGAAGAGGAAATTTTCGAGGCCAAGCGCGAGGGCATCGTCATCCACGGCCTGCGCACGCCGGTCGGCCTGGTAACCGACGAGGCAGGCCGCCTGACCGGCGTTCGCTTCGCCCAGAACAGATTAGGCGGCTGGCGCGAGAACGGCCGCCGGCAGGCCATACCCATCCCCGGATCGGAATTCGTCGAACCTTGCGACACGTTGTTGGTGGCCATCGGCCAGCGCACCGTCAACGACTATCTCGACGTGGCGCTGGACCTCGATCGCTGGGGCAGCGTCACCGTCGACGACCAGGGCATGACCTCGGAGGCCGGTGTCTTCGCCGCCGGTGACTACGTCCACGGCGCCACCACCGCCATCGAGGCGGTGGGCCATGGCCGCCAGATCGCCCTCAGGCTCGATGCCTGGCTGATGGGCCGGGTCAGGCGCAAGACCGTGGTGCGCATCGAACCTGTGGAGGAGCCCCTCAGGGAACGCGCCTTCGACTTCATTCCCCGCCAACCGGTTCCGACCGTGCCCACAGGGCGGCGCTTCAAGGGCCTCAAGAAGGAAGTCGAAACCGGCATGCCCAAAGACGTGGCGCTGGAGGAGGCCAAGCGTTGCTATCTCTGCTACCTCAAGTACGAGATCGACGTCGACAACTGCATCTACTGCCGCGCCTGCATCGACGTGGCGCCACGCGACTGCATCAAGCTGGTCTCGGGAATCGATATTGAAAGCGACGGCACCTACGGCGCGCTGCATGAAACCAGCCAGTGGAACCAGGTCGGCGCCATCTGGATCGACAATGACCAGTGCATCCGTTGTGGCGCCTGCTATCTGGTCTGTCCGACGCGATGCATCTCGATCAGCAGGAACGAGATCATGCTGCAGGACGTTTGAGCCATGGCATCTGCTCCCCACATCGTGATCATCGGCAATGGTGTTGCCGGCAACCAGGCGGCGGCGCTGATCCGGCGCCGCGACAAGGATTGCCGCATCACCGTCATCTCGGCCGGAGCGCTGCTGTTCTACAACCGCTACGAACTGCCTGACGTATTCCGCGGCCGCCACGACTGGCGCGACTACCTGGTGCACACGCCGGAATACTACGACGACAACCGCATCACCATCAGGCGCAAGAGTCTGGTCTCCGACATCAATGCTGCCAGCCGCACGCTACACCTCGAACACCGCGAAGAAGTACGTTACGACCAGCTTCTGGTAGCCACCGGCGGCGGTGGCTACCTGCCCGAACAACTGCGCGATTCGTTGCCTCACATGCACGGCTTCTCCACCTATCGGGACGCCATGGCCGTCCATGCGGCGCTACCCAAGGGCGGCCGGCTGGCATTGCTGGGCGGTGACATGATTGGCCTCGATCTCGGCCGCACCTTGGTCGAAACCGGCTACCGGGTCACGGTGATCCCCAGCGAGCGCAGCTTCTGGCCTCATGAGATCGATGCCGAGGAGCAACCACGCTACCTGTCGGCCCTCGAAACCATGGGATTCGAAGTCTTCGCGCCAGCCAGCGTCGAGGCCGTCGAAGCCGCCGGCAAGGGCAAGCGCAAAGGTGCCAAACGGGTTCTGCTGGAGGGTGGCAAGAGCCTCGTCGCGGATGTCGTCATGCCCGCCTACGGCATTGCGCCTGCCGTCGACTTCATGAGCGCCTCGGGCGTCGACATCGAGCGCGGCCTGCTGGTCAGCTCGCAGTTGCAGACCACACGGCCAGAGATTTGGGCCTCGGGCGACGTCTGCCAGATCTGGTCCGAGACGCACAACGCCTATCGCTTTTATTACGGTTGGAAGAACGTCAAGAAAATGGGCGAGGTGGCGGCGCGCAACATGATGGGCGACGACACGCCCTTCAAAAGCCAGGTCGACGAGAGCCTGATCATCACCAAGAAGGGCGGCATCCATTCGCCGTTCTGGGAGTACCAATGATGGCCCGCAACGGCACCGACATCCAGATCGCCTTCTGCGGCTCGGCCGGTGACGGCACCATTGCGGTCGGCGACATCCTCAAGCAATCGATGGCTCGGGCCGGCTACCGCGTCATCGCCTTCGACCAGTATCCCGCCGAGATCCGCGGCTTCGGCAAATGCATCGCCCGCACCCGCATTACCTCTAGCCAAGTCTATTCGATGAAGCACGAGACCGACGTTCTGGTCTCGCTCGACGACAGCCATGCCACGCCGCATGTTGCTGAAGTGCGCCAATGGGGTGCCGTGATCTATGACAACGCACCGATCTCCCGACTTGCCGAAGGCCGTCACATCTCGGGCCACGTGCTTCCTGGCCAGATCCCCTACGGCCTGGCCGTGCGCGAGATCTCGGAACGCGCCACCGGCGCCAACAGGTCGCGCAACATGGTGGCGCTGGGCTACGTGGCCGGCCTTTACGGCATGCCGCGCCAGGCCTTCCACGCCTCGATACGGGAGAAGTTCCGCACCAAGGCGGCAGTGGTCGCCGACACCAACGTAGCCGCCTTCGATGCCGGCTTCGAGGAGGGCGTGGCGGCCTTCCGTTTCGATGACGTGACCCTCAGCGGGCCCCCGGCGCGCAAGGAAAAGAACCCGGCCGTGATGATGACCGGCAACGCCGCGGTGGTGCAGGGCTGCCTCGACGCCGGACTGGATACCTATTTCGGCTACCCCATCACGCCGGCCACCACCATCATGGAGCGCCTGGCCCGCGAGCTGCCGGCGCGCGGCGCTCGAATGTTGCAGACCGAGGACGAAATTTCCGCCGTCGGCGCTACCATCGGTGCCGGCTTTACCGGCGCCCGCGCCGCCACCGCCACTTCAGGACCAGGCCTGGCCCTGATGGCCGAGATGATCGGGCTTGGCGTCATGGCCGAGGTGCCGGCGGTAATCATCGTTTCGCAGCGCGGCGGCCCATCCACCGGCATGCCCACCAAGACCGAGCAATCGGACCTCAACATCGCAGTCTTCGGTGGCGCCGGTGATGCCCAGCGCATTGTGCTGGCGCCGACCAACGTCGAGGGCTGCTGGCGATGTACCGGCCGGGCCTTCGAGATGGCCGAGCGCTACCAGACCCCGGTCATTGTGCTGCTCGATCTTTACCTTTCAAACCGCTACGAGACGGTGATCTTTCCGGCCCGCCGCAATTTTGCCCGTGACCAGTGGAAAAGCCCGGGCAAGCGCCTGAAAGCCGGAGCTTTCCGACGTTTCGAACTGACCGACGACGGCGTCAGCCCGCGCCGGCTGCCTGGCGATCCGGCCGGTGTCCACACTATCACCGGTCTCGAGCACAACGAGGCGGGCCGGCCCGACGACCAGATGCACGCGGCGATGAGCGAAAAGCGCCACCGCAAGCTGGAAAAAGCCCTCGAACACCCCGGTATCACCATCCAGAAGCGCTTTGGCGACACCGGCAAGGTCGACGTCGGCCTGCTGGCTTGGGGCTCCACCTTCGGCGAGGCGCTGGAGGCCATGATGCTGGCCCGCGAGGAGGGTATCCGCTGTGCCGCCATGAAGGTGGTGATGCTGTCACCGCTGCCGCTCGAGCCCATTACCGCCTTCCTCGACGATTGCACCGAGGTGCTGGTGCCCGAGCTCAACTACGAGGGACAGTTCGCCAACCTGGTATCGGGGGCGCTGGGCCGGCCGCTCAATCGCCTCGACCAGGTGCCGGGCGCGCCGATGCGGGTGTCCGACATTCTCGATCGCGTGCGCGCCCTGGCCGGCAAGCGTCGCCGTGCCGCCTGAGCTTTCTTCGACAAGGAAACGGAACCATGTCCGACACCCTGAGCGAGCCCGTCTATCTCGAAGAAAAGCTGGTTGAGATCCAGGACAGCGGACGCCTCGCCTACCGCTCCAAGTCGCTCCCCACCTGGTGCCCGGGCTGCGGCTATTTCAGCATGACCGAAGGTGTCACGGATGCCCTCAATCGGCTCGGCATCGACCCAGCCGGCGTCGTCACGGTGTCCGGCATCGGCTGCGCCTCGCGCTTTCCCTTCTTCGTCGACACCTACGGATTCCATTCCCTGCATGGTCGCACCTTACCGGTGGCCACTGGCATCAAGACGGCCAACGAGGCGTTGACGGTAATAGCCGTGGGCGGTGACGGCGACGGCTTCGCCATCGGCGGCGGCCACATCCCGCACGCCGCGCGGCGCAACGTCGACATTACCTATTTGCTTTTCGACAACGGCATCTACGGCCTGACCAAGGGCCAAACCTCGCCCACCTCATCGACCGGCTTCACTACCACGACGACGCCCTTCGAGAACCGCGACCAGCCGCTCAATCCGCTGCTCATGGTGCTCAGTTACGGGGCCAGTTGGGTCGGTCAGGGCTATGCCGGCCGGCCCCACGAGCTCAGCGAACTGATCGGCCAGGCCATCGCGCACCGGGGTTTTTCCTATCTCCACATCCTGTCGCCCTGCGTCACCTTCGACAAAACCAACCTGACGTATGAAAACCTCGACCTGGCGGTGCGCGACTTGCCTGACGACCACGACTCCAGCAGTCGCATGGCGGCCTTGCGCGAAGCCGAACGCGGCGGCCGGCCCCAACTCGGCGTCTATTATCGTGAACAGCGCCCGACGCTGGGCCAGGCGCTCGACGACATCGCCCGCCAGGCCGGTGGCTTGAGCCGAGTCGCCGCCGAATAGGCGTTAGTTCTCATCGAGGCTATCGCGCACCGCCGATAGCAATTCGGCGCGGCGGAAAGGTTTGGTGAGCGTGTGGCCGGCGCCCAGCTTTTCGGCCATGCCCAGGAACGAGGCCGGGCCGGTCTGTTGGCGGCCCGACATGGCGATGATGCGGGCTTCCGGGAACTCGCGCTTGAGCGCCAAAATGGTCTCCATGCCCTCGTATTCGGGCATGACGATGTCGGTAATGATGAGGTCGGTGGGGCTTTGGCGGTAGATGTCGATGCCGGCGCGGCCATTTTCGGCGTCAAAGACGGCGTAGCCCTCTTCCTCCAGCGTGAAGCGCATGGCCTCACGAAAAGGCTGTTCGTCGTCGATTACCAGAATGCTATGCACAGCCTATTCCCCCTAGACATAAACATAGCCATCCTCAGGTCTGGTTCATATTGACAGGTTCGTGATCGTTTCGTGATGCCGGGAATCGAATTGCGCCCAGCCACCCGCACTTGACCCAAGTCGCGCCGGATGGTCCATTCCGGCTTCGCTGCGCCAACACCGGAGAATCCATGCCCGAGCCCCGAGAGCAACTGCTGCCCAGCCTGCGAAAAATTGCGCTCGAGGCTGGCGCCGTCATCATGAAGATCTATCAGGGCGACATCACCGTGCGCGCCAAGGCCGACGAATCGCCGGTCACCGAGGCCGACGAGGCGGCCGAGGCGGTAATCCTGGCTGCCCTGGCCGAGCTGACGCCGGAAATCCCGGTGATCGCCGAGGAAAGCGTTGCTGCCGGCCACATCCCCGAAATCGGCGACGGCCCGTTCTGGCTGGTCGATCCCCTCGACGGCACCAAGGAATTCATCAGCCGTAACGGCGAATTCACCGTCAACGTGGCACTGATCGAGGACGGACTGCCGACACACGGCGTCGTTTTCGCTCCCGCCGTGGGGCAGCTCTACCTGGCTGCCCCGGGTGCCGCGACGCTCGAGCGCGACGGCGCCGCCGCGCGGCCCATCGCCGTGCGCCAGCCCGCCGCCGATGGCCTGGTGGTGGTGGCCAGCCGCTCGCACCGCGATTCCAAGACCGATGACTATCTGGCCGACTTCGACGTCAAGTCGCTGACCTCGGCCGGCAGCTCGCTCAAGCTCTGCCTGGTGGCGGCCGGCGAGGCCGATCTCTACCCGCGCCTTGGCCGCACCATGGAATGGGATATCGCCGCCGGCCACGCCGTACTGGCGGCTGCCGGTGGCAGCGTCGAGACCCTGGAAGGCGCAGCCATGCGCTACGGCAAGCCCGGTTTCGAAAACCCCTTCTTCGTGGCCCGGGGAGGGTGATTAGCCCAATTCAGTGGTTCCCTGACAACCGGTCGCTATTCACCGTCATCCGCGCCTTCGGGCACTGCCACCCCCTCTTCGGCGCCGAACTCCCCGACACGCTCAAGCGGTCGGCGGTTGACCAGCAGTTTGAAGATGTCGGGCCGGGAATAGTGGCCGGCAACGTCACAGCCGGCTTTGGCCGCCAGTACCATCTGTCGTGAGCCCTCGGCCAGCAAAATGGTCTCGCCCTCGGCCGGGCCGGCGATAACCTCGCCGCGGGGATCGATGATGCAACTGTCGCCGGTGTGCTCATAGCGCACCAAGTCACGGTATTGCTCGGGCGTGTGTTCTTCCAGGCGCATGCCGCCGACGCAGATGACGTAGCAACCGGCCTGGGCGGCGAAGGCGCGCGACAGCAGCAACTGGCGGATGCCCATCGGGCTGGGCGGCTTGGGCGCGCGTTCGTCCTCACGACCGGGCCAGGCGGCGACGTGGATCTGAGTGCCCTGGGCCATTAGCGCATAGCCCGGCAGCAGCATCTGGTGCTCCCAGCAGTTGAGGCCACTGAGGCGGCCGTAGGGGCGCTGGTAGGCGTTCAATCCGACGGCATCTCCCTCGCCCCAAATCACACGTTCGCTGGCGGTCGGTTTGAGCTTGCGGTGGCGGCCCAGGATGTCGCCGTTGCTGCCTATGAAAAGCAACGTGCAATAAGTCGTGCCGCTAGTACGGGAATCGCGCTCGGCGATGCCGATGACGACGTCGATGCCGGCCTGGCGGGCGGCGGCACAGAGCCGGTCGGTGGTGGGACTGGGAATCTCGACGGCGTTTTCGAGATACTCCGCGGCGGCAGCCCAGAAGGTACTTTTTTGCGGCCCGAAGGCAAAGAACGGATAGCCCGGCAGCCAGGTCTCACCGAAGGCGGCGATGGTGGCGCCCTTGGCCGCGGCCTCGGCGATCAGGCCGCAGGCCTTTTCGGTCGAGGCCTGGCGATCGAATTGCACAGGCGCAGCCTGGATCGCGGCCAGGGTGAATGTCTCGTTGCTCGGCATGGCCATTTTCCCTCGTTGGAAATCGCCGGCCATTGAAGCAGCGCCGGCCCGGAGAGGCAAATTTCGGCCGCTTCAGGGGGCTCGGCCGATCACCGCGAAAGCCCGGTGGGGGGCGGAGAACTCGTCGTCAAAGCGTTCCGCCAGCAGGGCCTCGTGTTCGCTGTCGAATGCCGCGATGCGATCGGCCGGCAGTGTGGCGCCGATGCCGGCGCTGGCGCGTACGCGGCCGCGCCAGGCCTCGGCCGAATAGGGCACATCGACGTCGAAGGAAAAGCTTTCGATGGTATTGAAGCCGGCCGCGCTGAGGTCGGCCGCCTCGTAAACATGGAATCCGTTGCCACCGCCCCAGGGCCAGTCCGGGTTGTGGGCCTGGATCAGAGCCTCTGTGGCCTCGACGACGCTGCCGGGAACGGGCACCCAATCGAAGTGGGCAAGCGCGACGGTACCGCCCGCGGTCAGCAGGCGGCGGATCTCGGCCGCCACCTTGGGGCGTTCGAACCAGTGCCAGGCTTGGCCCACGCTAACGACGTCGAAGGAAGCGTCCGCGAGACCGGTATCCTCGGCCGGGGCCAACACGTAGTCGCTCTCGACCCCCGCCTCGGCATCCAGCCGCCGAGCCTCGCCGAGTAGATCATCGGAGCGATCGAGCCCGGTGACCCGGGCACCACGTCGGGCGAATCCCCGGCCCAAGTATCCGGTGCCGGTGGCCACGTCGAGCAGGCGCTGACCGGCTTGGCCCACACCCAGCGCTGCCAGACGGACAAAAAGTTCTTCCGGGTAGCCGGCGCGGTGGCGAGCGTAGTCCGCCGCCGTGCGGCCGAAATCGACGATCTTCCGCCAGTCAGTCAACTAGATCTCGATGACGTCGTTGGCCACGGGGTCGGCGTGCAGCCTTTCGACCAGGTCGGCCCGGCGCTCCAGCGTGGCGCGCTGGTTGATGTAGCCCTTGTCAGTGATTTCGTTGGCGTCGATCGAGGCCGGCTCGGCCATCAACAGCACCCGGGCGATGCGGTTCGACGAACCGCCGGCCGCTGCATTGTGTTCGCCGAGCTTGGCCGCGATGTGCTGTCGCACCGCCGGATTGGCAATCAGCTCATCGGCTCCGGCCTCGTCGCCCAGGCCGGCGATCTGGCGGCAGGCCACGATGTTGGGCCAGGCCAGGAGGCCGACGAAATCGCGATCGTGGCCGGTGACCACGGCGTCCTGCAGCGCCGGTGCCGCGGCTGCCAGGGATTCGATGCGCAGCGATCCCGTGGTCACCCAGGTACCGGTGGTCAGCTTGAAGTCCTCGGCCACGCGGCCGTCGAAGAGAATGCCCTTGGCGGCGTCGTCGGAATCGGCCAGCTTACCGGCGTCGCCCATGCAGTAGTAACCGTCTTCGTCGAAGGCGGCCTCCGTCAGGGCCGGATCGTCCAGGTATCCGGGCATGACGTTGGGCCCCTTGACGCGCAGTTCAAGCTTCGATCCCGCAGGGGCGAACTTGATCGACACTCCGGGCGTCGGCACACCGATGTTGCCGGCGCGCTCCAGCGGGTAATGGGCCGAGGTGGCCAGCGGCGAGGTCTCGGTCGAACCCCAGGCCGAGGTCAGCCAGACGCGATCACCGCGTTCCCTGATCGAAACCGCCTCTAGGCGTTCCCAGAGGTCCTGAGGCAGTGCCGCACCAGCATAGAAGATAGCGTCCAGGTCCTTGAAGAAGTTGGCCCTCAAGGCGGCGTCGTTCTCCAGGTAGGGCAGTAGCATGCTGTAGCCCATGGGCACGTTAAGATAGAGCGTTGGCGAAATTTCTGCCAGGTTGCGCACCGTGTGCTCGATCAAGGCCGGCGCCGGTTTGCCGCTGTCGATAAAAAGCGTGCCGCCCTGGAAAAGCACCAAGTTGAAGTCGTGGTTGCCGCCGAAGGTATGGTTCCAAGGCATCCAGTCGACCAAAACCAGGGGTTTGTTCTTGAGGAAGAGCCAGGTCTGTTCCTGCATCTGCTGGCTCGAACAGAGCATGCGTTGGTTGTTGAGCACGCCCTTTGGCATGCCGGTGGAGCCTGAGGTGAAGAGGATCTTGGCGATGCTGTCGGGCCCGACTTCCTGGTAGGCGGATTCCACGGCCGGCCCAGGCGTCGTCGCCGCCAGCTCACTGAATTGAATCGCCGCCCGGTCAGGCGGCGCGTCGGCGCTGACCACCACTTCGAGGTCAGCAAGTTCGGGACACGCCAGAGCCTTTTGGAACATGCCGCCACTGGCCGCATAGACCAATCCCGGCCGGCAGCGCTCGGCGATGTAGCGCACCTTGGAAAGGTCCTCGCTCATCAGCGAATAGGCTGCCGACACCGGCACGATGGGAATGCCCACCTGCATGGCGCCCAGTGCCAGCAGACCGTGATCGATGCCGTTTCCCGAAAGGATCAGCAGCGGCCGTTCCAGCCCCAGGCCGCGATCCAAGAGCGCCTGCGAGATGGCGTCGACGGCTGTCCGGGTCTCGGCAAAGCTGACGCGGCGCCAGGGCTTGGAGGAATCGCCGCCCGGGCGTTCGGCCAGAAAGGTGTTGTCCGGGGTGTCGCGTGCCCAGCGCCTCAACGCCTCACCGACTTGATCCTCGTAAGGGCCAAGCTCACGGGCGCAATGCACGACGAAGCCACCGTCCGCCATGGGTTCGACGTTGACGATCGGCTCGGCCACCTCGACCAGGGCCAGCGGCGGCTTGGCCACGGACTCCTCCTCGCGTTCCATTCAGGCGTTGACGTCTATCACCGTGCGGCCGCGCACCTGGCCCTTGAGAATCTGGGCGCTGAGCGGCAACACCTGGTCGAACGGTACCACCTCGGTCATGCCGTCGAGCAGCTCCAGCGGCAGATCGCTGGCCAGGCGGCGCCAGATCTCGTTGCGGCGCTCCTGGGGCACGAACACGGAATTGATGCCCATCAGGCTGATGCCCCTGAGGATCAAGGGCAACACCGTCGTCTCCAAACCGAACCCTGCCGCGTTGCCGCAAATGGCGACAGCGCCCCATTGCTCGATCTGGGGAATGAGGTTTGCCAGGATGCCGCCGCCCACGGTATCGACCGCGGCCGGCCAGCGCGGCTTGGCCAAAGGCTTGGCTTCACCCTCGAACTCGGCCCGGTCGAGGAACGTCGCCGCCCCCAGGCCGGAGAGATAGTCGCGAGCCTCGGGCCGGCCGGAGACCGCCGCTATGGAATAGCCGAGCTTGGCCAGGATGGCGACGGCGACGCTGCCGACGCCGCCGGCCGCACCGGTAACCAGGATGTCACCGGATCCCGGCTTGATATGCATGTGCTCCAAGGCCATGACGCACATCATCGAGGTAAACCCGGCGGTACCGATGGCCATGGATTGCTGCAGGCTGATGCCAGGGGGGATCTTCACCAGGTGCTCGGCCTTGACCCGGGCTTTCTGGGTATAGCCGCCCCATTCGGTTTCCGAGAGGCCCCAGCCCGTGATGGCCACGTTGTCGCCGGGTTGGAAGTCGGCGGCATCGGAGCTTTCCACGGTGCCGGCGAGATCGATGCCCGGCACCATGGGAAAGCTGCGCATGACCTTGCCGCGGTTGCCATTGAGCACCAGGCCGTCCTTGTAGTTGAGGGTGGAATAGGCCACGTCGACCACCACTTCGCCTGCCGGCAGATCGTCGAGCGTGAGCTCGCGCCACTGGTTTTCGGACTTGCCCTCGACCTCGTCGGCCACCAGGGCCTTGAATGTGCCGCTCATCGGATTTGCTCGAGGATGGAGACGTAGCTGGCCACGGCGGCGCCACCCATGTTGAAGACGCCGGCCTTGCTGGCGTCCTTGACCTGCATGTCGCCGGCCTGGCCGGCAAGCTGCATGGCCGTCATGGCATGCATGGAAACGCCGGTGGCGCCGATGGGATGGCCTTTTGCTTTGAGGCCGCCCGATGGGTTGACCGGCAACTTGCCGTCCTTCTCGGTCCAGCCTTCCTCCAGCGCCCGGGCAGCCTGGCCCGGCTCGCAAAGCCCCATGGCCTCGTAGGACAGCATTTCTGCGATGGTGAAGCAGTCGTGCACCTCGACCAGATCGAGATCGTCGAGCCCCAGGCCGCTTTCGGCAAAGGCCTGGGCGAAGGCCCGCTTGGGCCCTTCGTAGGCCAAAATGTCGCGCCGGCTGACCGGCAGGAAGTCGTTGACTTGGGCATTGGCGCGGAAGGCGATGGCCTTTTCCAACCCCAGCGCCTGGTCCGTGTCGGCCAGCACTACGGCGGCGGCGCCGTCCGAGATCATCGAGCAATCGGTGCGTTTCAGCGGCGGTGCCACCATCGGGTTCTTGTCGCCCTCAGTGCGGCAGAACTCGAACCCCAAATCCTTCTGCATATGAGCGAGGGGGTTGACCGAGCCGTTCTTGTGGTTCTTCGCCGCCACCCGGGCCAGACCGTCCATCTGGTCGCCGTGGCGCTGGAAGTACTGCTGGGCAATGTTGCCGAACATGCCGGGGAAGGTGATGCCCTTGGCCGCCTCTTCTTCATAGTAGCTGGCCCGTGCCAGCACTTCGGTAACCTTGGCCGTGCTGGCCGCTGTCATCTTCTCGGCGCCCACCGCCAGCACGAAGCGCGCCTTTTTGGCGGCCAGGGCATTGAGCCCCTGGTAGATGGCGGCCGAGCCTGTGGCGCAGGCGTTCTCGACCCGGGTTACCGGCGTGAAGCGCAACGCATCGTCGGTCTGCAGCACCAGCGACGACGGAAAGTCCTGCTCGACCATGCCGCCGTTGAAGTTGCCCAGATAGATCTGGTCGATATCGCCGGGCTCGAGGCCGGCATCATTTATGGCTTCACGGGCCACGGTGGTGATCAAGGACTCGATGGTGTGGTCTTCGAGGCGCCCGAAACGGGTGTGGGCCCATCCGACGATGCAGCCGGTCATGTCACGTCCTCCTGGTGCGAATTTTTGCTTGGCTCGATTTCGCCGGAATCTAACAGACCTGTGGGCGGAGCGGTAGCGGGCACGATGCCGCAGGCGATACACTCGTTGATCAACGAGTTCGAGGGGTGTCATGGAGCAACGAGTCAGCCTTATCACGCTCGGCGTCGCCGACCTGCCAGGGGCGCGAGCCTTCTACGAAGCGCTGGGCTGGGAAGCGTCCGCCTTTTCCAACGAGCACATCGTGTTCTTCCAGATCGGCGGTTTGGCGTTCAGTCTTTACGGGCGCGATGCCCTGGCCGCGGACGCCGGAGTGCAAAATCGCCCGTCCGAGGGTGGCCCGATGGTCGCCTTGGCCCACAATGTTCGCGAGCGAGAGTCCGTCGACGACCTGCTGGCCGAGGCCGTTGCTGCCGGAGCCACTATCACCCAGCCGGCCCGCGATACCGCCTGGGGCGGCTATGCCGGCGACTTCAGCGATCCCGACGGCCATCTCTGGGAGATCGCCTGGAACCCCCATTTCCCGCTGGGTGCGGACGGATCGGTAACGCTGCCGGGGTGAGTTCTAGAGCATACCGCCGCGGTGGACGCCGCCGCCGTCGATGCTGACCACGGTTCCGGACGTATAGGCCGATAGATCAGAAGCCAAAAAGGCCACCATGTGGCCGATTTCCTCGGGTGTGGCGGGGCGGCCGAAAGGCATGGGTTCGGCCAGTTTCTGCCATTCTTCGGCATCTCCGAAGCGTTCCTCGGCCCAGGTTTTCATCAAACCTACCAACCGGTCGGTAGAAACCGGACCCGGGTTGATGGCGACGACCCGAATACCGTCGTCGGCGCTGGCGCCGCCCAATGCCCGCGAGAACGCCATCAGGGCCGCGTTGCCGACGGCACCGCAGATGTAGCTGGCCACGGTGCGCTCGCCGCCGGTGCCGATGATGTTGATGATGGTGCCCTGGCCGCGCTCCTTCATCAGGCCGTAGAAGGCGCGCGTGATGTTGATGTAGCCGAACACCTTCAGATCCCAGGCCTCGCGCCAGCGCGCCTCGTCGATGTCAAGGAGCGTGCCGCCGGGAATGGCACCGGCGTTGTTGATCAGGAGTTCGACGTCGGGATAGTCGCGGGCCAGCGCCTGCTGGTTCTCGCTCAGGCTGAGATCGCCAGGCACCAGCTCGACGGCGACGTTGTGGCGCTCGCCGATCGCCGCCTTCACGGCCTGCAGATTCTCGGCCGAGCGCGCTGCCAATACCAGATCGCAGCCCTCCCCCGCCAGTTCCAAGGCAATGGCCCGCCCGATCCCCTGCGAGGCCCCGGTAACCAGGGCTTTCCGGCCCGTTAGATTGAGATCCATGCTGTGCACTCCGTGATGATCCGTTGGGGACGATGTTAGCGCAGACGGTGGCCCTTGCAGAGGGGCCGTATGAACGCTATATGTCCGGCCGTCGGGGAGTAGCTCAGCCTGGTAGAGCACTACGTTCGGGACGTAGGGGCCGGAGGTTCAAATCCTCTCTCCCCGACCAGTTTATTCTAAGTATATCAGATACTTAGGCTAAAAATACCCATCCCGAGGTCACTGCCATCTTCCGCCTGTCACACTGGTGTCACAGTGACGGAGCAAAGGAGCATGGCAACCCTACGAAGGCGCAACGGGAAATGGCAGGTACAAATCCGCCGTGATGGCTCAAGAAATCTGAGCAAAACCTTCCACAAAAAGTCTGATGCGTTCGCTTGGGCCAGACAACATGAAACACACGCTGACCTGTGTCGCCGCCGCTTTCCGCGGCCCCCGTCCCGAAGGCTCGGTGTGTAGGCACCGGAACGACATTGGCCTCGACAACCGTGCCGGCAACGTCTTTTGGGGCACCCCAGAGGAGAACCGGCAGGATGCGGTCTTCAACCGCGAAAGCAAAGCACCGGTTCAGAGGACGCGGACCGATCAAGCTGAGCTTGAATTTCTGCGGTGGGTGCGCGACGGCGGTTTGAACGAGCTTTTCGAAAAACTTGGGCAAGGCGTCGGTGATCCCGACGAGCGACATGGGGGCAGCAGCTGATGTCCTTCATGCGCTCGGTTGCAAAGGTCGACTACGAGAAG
>PVBE011842646.1_pt1 | contig 55692 bp, 49 predicted proteins | sample 1631181 | NCBI WGS metagenome assembly PVBE01 (sample SAMN08397723, study PRJNA350692) | Marine metagenome, whole genome shotgun sequencing project. | isolation source: water | place: Pacific Ocean | collected 2012-04
TCAGATACCACAGGTAGTGTTGCCCAGATCGCCGATGACAAAGCATTGTCTGGTGGACCAACCAGCGACCAGCAAGGGGCGGTCCCGGGATCGGTCACTCAAAGTCCCGCTGTCAGTACACCGCCTTCAGAGTCTGGGAGCGGTTTAACGGTAGGCTCTAGTGGGCTGGTGACCGAGCCAACGGCCGTTGCCAGCGATTCTACTGTCCGGAAAGAAACGGAACCGGCCCCTGAAACGGTGCCAGTGCCGCGCTTGCAGACGGAGCCGCAGACTAAGATTCAGTACCCGTCCAAGCAGCGCTCGGAATCCGCAGCTCGTGAAATCGTGACCAGCAACTTCATCAAGACGCGATTTCTGGATCTGATCAGCGCTTCGGGTGGGAAAGTAGTAGCGCCACCGAGTTCGGTTTCCAGTCAACCGGCGGTCGAGGAGGTGAAGATAACCAAGATCACCAGCGCCCCGAGTAACGACCGGGATGCACGTCGGAAAGTTGTCCTTGTGCCAGACCGCGAACTGACTATTCTGATGAATGAGAGCAGTCAGGTGATCATTTGGGATGGTGATGGAGTCCAGCTTTTCCGGAAATACCTTAACGCGGGAAAGGTGGTGACGGTTTCTGGCATACCCCCATTTGATGTGCAGCTACAGTCCGCCGAGGGCGTGAGGATCATTTATGCCGGCAAGCAATTCGATTTTCCGGTTCCTAAAAGCGGTCGAAATGCACGGTTTCTAGTCGGCGCAGAGGAATAAATACGTGGCTAAATCTATCCAATCTGTCAGGGGTATGAACGATCTGCTACCGGGCCGCTCGGACTTGTGGCACACCGTGGAATCTGCGATTCGGTCCGTGGTTGGGTCGTATGGATACCAGGAGATTCGTACACCACTGGTTGAGCATACGGAATTGTTCCAACGCTCTATTGGAGAACAGACTGACATCGTTGAAAAGGAGATGTACACCTTCCTTGACAATAACAGTGATAGTCTGACGCTGCGCCCGGAAGCGACCGCAGCATGCGTGCGCGCTGGAATTGAGCACGGGTTTCTCCATAATCAGACACAGCGACTCTGGTATCTCGGTCCTATGTTTCGCCATGAGAGACCGCAGAAGGGCAGGTACCGACAGTTTCACCAGTTCGGAATCGAGGCATTGGGCTGGAGTGGGCCGGATATTGATGCTGAGATCCTGTTGGTGGGCACCAGACTGTGGCGGCAACTGGGATTGTCGGGCCTAACTTTGGAAATCAATACACTGGGAACGAGCGACGCGCGGACCCGATTCCGAGAGGCTCTGCGAGATTACCTAGGCACACGGCGTGAGGAGATCGACAAAGACAGCCAAAGGCGCCTGCAAAGTAATCCGCTGAGAATACTCGACAGCAAGGACCCCGGCACACGGGAGGTGCTTGACACAGCACCAGACCTGTTGGATTTTATTGCAGGTGACGCGCGTGCTGATTTCGATACGTTACAGCACTTGTTGACGGCCAACGGTGTCGAATACCGTGTCAACAGCCGGCTGGTACGCGGTCTCGACTACTACACGGGCACGGTCTTTGAGTGGACAACAGGGTCCTTCGGAGCTCAAAGTGCGATCTGCGCCGGCGGCCGTTACGATGAACTGGTCACCCAATTGGGGGGTCGGGCTATGCCCGCAGCAGGCTTTGCCTGTGGATTAGAGCGACTAGTGGATCTATATGAGCACTCCGGAGGCTGCGGTGCAAGCGAACCCTTCGATGTTTGGATCTGTATCCTCGGGGACAACGCCGTCAGCAGAGGTTTTTCGGTAGCCGAACGTTTAAGGGATCAGGGTTTGAGGGTCATGGCCAATTGTGGGGGCGGGGGTCTACGAAAACAGTTTCGAAAAGCCGATCAGAGCGGCGCCTGTTTCGCTGTAGTGATCGGTGAGGACGAGATTAAGAGCCAGACCCTGACCGTCAAATCCCTGCGAACGGAGGAGGAACAGACCAGGCTGTCGGAAGAGCAACTCGTTGAGTACATCAAACGCGAGCGCTGACAACCAACAACGAGCTAGGAGTTAGCGGATGGCAAAGAAGGAAGAAAAACCTATTCAGATTCAACTTGCTGAAGACGACGATGCTGAAAAGCTTCGGCAATGGTGGAAGAAAAACGGGTCCGGGATTATCGCGGGCATAGTCCTTGGCGTGGCCGGCGTTGGAGGGGTTAAGGGGTGGGAGATGTACACCGAGAGACGTTCTCTTACCGCGTCTGATCTTTTCCAGCAGATGCTGGCAAGGCAGGCGGTCGGCTCTGACGCCCAAGCACAGGAGTTAGCGTTGCAAATAAGAGACGACTACGGGGCAACACCCTACGCCGATCTCGCCCTGCTGATGCTTGCCAGACTTGCCGTCGAAAACGGAGACCGCGAAAGAGCGGAGGGCTATTTGACCGGGGTAATGAACGACTCGGAAAATATGGCGATGGAACACATTGCCAGGCTACGCCTGGCTCAGATTGCCCTGGATGCCGGTGATCACCGGCAAGCCGAACAACTCGTGTCGGTCGAAGAACGGGGTGGGTTCGAGTCAGAATACTCGGAGGTTCTCGGTGACGTCTATTTAGAACAGAAGCAATGGGATAAAGCCAGAACTGCATACGACCGGGCGCTGGAAGGTCTGGATCCCACGGCCGGAGCAGGTCAGATACTCACCGCCAAGCGTAATTTGGCGATGCAATCGGCAACCGATCAGTGACAAGGATTCTTCTGGCGACATTCTGGTTGTTATTTTTTGTGGTGGCTTGTTCGCCGCGGCCGATCCATTTCATGCGCGAGGGACCCGAGGCGTCCAGGCCGCCGAAAGTTGCGGGTGGCAAGATAAAACCGCTCTGGAAATTCGATACCGGAAAGGGTTACGGGTCTGCGGATGCGCTCCTATGGCCTGTAGAGCGCGATGGTCATGTTTACGCCGCAGAGCCCGGTGGGCGGGTATATGCACTCGACATCGTGACCGGTCGGGTAGTCTGGGAAACCGATCTTGATCTTTCTCTCTCCTCGGGGCTGGGCCTGGGGAAGGAGTGGATTGTCGTGGCATCCGATGAAGGCGAACTGTTGTCATTGAATAGGCTGGACGGCGTTCAACGCTGGCGCGTCCAAATTGGGGCCGAGATACTGGCCCGACCTGTTGTTAGCAGCGAGACGATACTTCTTCGAACCGGCAATGGTCAGGTGTTGGGTATTGATGGACAGACGGGCTCTGTCAGGTGGCAGGTTCAGCACAGTGTCCCCTCGCTTAGCGTGCACGGGTTATCTGCTCCGCTCGACATGGACAATGTTGCAATTGTCGGATTCGCCAGTGGCTATTTATCCGGAATTGATATCACGACTGGCCGGGAATTGTGGAATACGCCGATCGCAAGGTCCACCGGTACTAACCAGATTGATCGGCTTATTGACATTGACGCCGATCCGTTTTGGGTAGACGGGGTACTATATGTGGCTGCCTATCAGGGCGGTGTCACAGCGCTTTCTTTGGAAAGTCGAAAGTTAATCTGGCGCAGCAACAAATCTACTTTGCGAAACCTGGTGGCCAACCAGGAATTGCTGCTGGTAACAGTGGATGACGGTAGCTTGTCGGCCCTGGATCTTGAAACGGGTGAGGATCTCTGGGGGCAGTCTGCTCTGGTGGGCCGCGGTGTGTCTAATCCAGTCGTAGTCGGTTCAGGGGTTACTGGCGCCGTAGGTGATTTTGAAGGGTATGTTTACTTAGTGGATCTGGTTAGTGGCAAACTGGTAAGGCGTGGGCGAGCCAGAGGTGGTGCCGTAATCGGCCTCTTTGGCAGCGATATGTCCGGGGTTTTTTACAGTTTGTCAGAGAACGGGGTAATCACTGCCTGGAAATTACCACCAGCAGAATAGTGAGTTTGCCACCAGCGTCCTGATTGAAGCCATGCGGGCCTGCTCAGGTTGCGACGATGTTCACGATATCATCGAATTTTCATGTTACCTGTCATAGCAATAATCGGTCGCCCCAATGTGGGTAAATCGACCCTCTTCAATCGATTGACCCGAAGTCGTAAGGCGTTGGTAGATGATCAACCCGGAGTGACTCGAGATCGGCTTTACGGTGTCACGACCAGCTTCGGTCGACGGGCCTTGGTGGTAGACACAGGTGGGCTTTCATCCAGCACCGGAGTTCTTGACGTTGCGATACGCGAGCAGGTCGATCATGTGGTCGACGAGGCGGACGCGTTGCTCTTTCTAACCGACGCAAGGTCGGGCTCAACGGCCGATGAAATCGAGATTGCCGCAAAGTTAAGGCGCAGTGGCCGGCTGGTGTTTATCGGCGTCAACAAAACCGATGGCTTGCAACCGGATACGGCCATTGCTGAATTCAACGAACTGGCGCTCGGTCGGCCATTCGCCCTGTCGGCATTATCTGGATTTGGAGTTGCTGATTTGATGGCCGAGATTGTTGACTCTCTGCCGGATAGTCTGGAACAGGACGAGGAGATCTTGCGGTTCCGAGTGGCGCTTGTCGGACGACCGAATGTAGGCAAGTCGACACTGACGAATGCATTGTTGGGAGAAAACAGAGTTATCGTGGCAGACGAGCCAGGTACCACGCGGGACAGTGTGGAAGTCGCGCTTGACCGGTACCCACAGAAGCTGCTTTTGATCGACACGGCCGGTGTCCGGCGCAAGTCAAAGGTCCGAGAGACGATTGAGAAATTCTCTGTAGTAAAGACGCTTCAGGCCATAGCCGACTGCCACGCCGTGGTTCACATGGTCGATGGGCGAGATGGCTTGATGGAACAAGATGCCACCATTGCAGGCTTGATTCAGGAAAGCGGGCGGACTGTGGTGGTTGTTGTCAATAAGTGGGACGGTATCGGGCGTACCGACAAGTCCAGGATTCGGAGAGGGCTCATTCGGCGGTTTTCGTTTTTACACAATCATGAGACGCTGTTCATATCAGCACTGCATGGGAGTGGCGTGGGCGATGTCGTTAAGGCCGTTGAAAGAGGGATCGACGCATCCCTATCCGATCTGCCAACCCCGAAGCTGAATCGTGTTCTGGCGGACGCGTTGGCGCGGCACCCACCGCCGATGTTTCAGGGCCGACCAATCCGGATCAAGTACGTACACCAGGGGGGCAAGAATCCCCCAACCCTGGTGATCCACGGCAACCTGCTGGAGCGTATACCCGCCAGTTATCTCCGTTATCTTTCGAAGACCTTCGGCAAGGCTTTTGGGCTGGTGGGCACACCGGTGCGTCTCGAGTTGCGGCGGTCCCGGAACCCCTATTCCGGTAGGGACCGGAAATTCAGCACCCGAGCGAGCCGAGGTTCCAGGTCAAGCAGAACCAGGGCAATTGATCGATAGTCAGGCTTTATCTTTCTGAGTCGCCGGATCACCACCCGTTTCAACGACGGTTCCTTTCAGCCAGCCGTGATGCAGTTGGGCCTCTATCGAATCACCCGCAGCGACGGTTGAGGCTCGAGTCAGAATAGAGCCGTCTTGGGCGTCTCTGACGATGGCGTAACCCCGGCCGAGCGTGTTGATGGGGTTGAGGAGTCTCAGCCTATCGAGTTCGGCCATGACCTTCTCGTTCGGACGAACAGTGAGTTTTACTCCCAGGCGGATGATACGGTCCGCAAGATCGGCGTGCTGCATTTTAGATGCCATGATACGACGGGTTGGAGAACTGAGTTGTAGAGCTTGAACCGCCTGATTAAGGTTTCGCTCTGCCCGGTGGATGGCTGCGACCAAGTGGGATGAAAGACGGGTTTGACGGTTGAGCAGGAACTGCCAGCGGGAAGCGATCCGTTCCAGGGGGTGCTGCAGACGTCCAGTAGAGACGTCTAGTTGCTGAGAATGCTCCCGCAAGGCCCTTTGAACGGCGAGGCGTGCCCGGCTACGAAACTGACCTACTTCAGCCAACAGCTCACCGCAGTCTGGAGAAACAGCTTCTGCAGCCGCGGTGGGTGTTGCGGCTCGAATATCTGCAGCGAAGTCTGCGAGCGTGACATCGGTCTCGTGTCCAACACCCGTGACGACCGGTGATGGGCAGCGCCTGATTGCACGCACCACTGCCTCCTCATTGAAGGCCCAAAGGTCCTCAAGGGACCCGCCCCCTCGTGCCAGTATGACACTGTCGCAGACAGGGCCCTGGGCGACTCGTCGGAAAGCTCGAACGATATCATCGACCGCGCTGCTACCCTGTACCGAGACGGGGAAAAGAATTACATCAGTCACCGGAAATCTTCGTTGCAGGGTGCTGAGTATGTCACGAAGAGCAGCTCCCGATGCCGATGTGATGATCCCGACGGTGATTGGGATCTCCGGGATGGGACGTTTGTGAATCGGATCAAAAAGTCCTTGCCGTTCGAGTTTGGTCTTTAATTGTTCAAAGCGCCGACGCAGTTCACCCTCACCGGCGGGTTCTACATAGTCCACGATGACCTGGAAATCTCCACGGGCAGCATAGAGCGAGACTTTGCCCCGCAGGATAACCGCGGCTCCTTCGATAGGTTGTTCACGGAGACGAATGCGGTCATTGCGAAACAGCGCACAACGGACTTGCGCTTTTTCATCTTTAAGGGAAAAGTACATATGGCCTGAAGGTGGTGCCGCAAGATTGGATATCTCCCCCTGAATCCAGACCTCGGGATAGGATTCTTCCAACAGGTCTCTCACCGACCGAGCAAACTCGGAAACACTCTGGATTGTGGGAGTCATATGTCCAGCTCCAAGCGGGATCTATTGCCGAACACGAAAAAGCCGGGCTGGGCCCGGCTTAATATAAGATGCCATCACGTGGGATCAGTAAAACGGTACGGCATCTTTCTGGGCGGTGGCTTGGGTGATCCCGGCCTGTGCAGCCCACGACACCCGGCTTGCGATTCGAAGCGCTTCGCTGCCGTCGCCGTCTTCGAGTTTCTTCTTGGCCGTTTTCAGTAGTTTATCGATGCCGACTGCACTGGATCCACTCGACTTGTCTACCAGGCGCCAGACTGCACCGGCGCTGACAGCGGCGGCGAGGTCGCCCTCTGCCTTGGCTATGGCATCGGCGGCGCTGTCTCCAGCCCGGGCTGTGGTAGTCCCAAGCGTGACTGCTGCTGCAAGAACAAGCAATATGTCTTTCAAGGCCGAGCGCATTCTCATCTCCTCGCCTGTGCCGTTGCCTACGTGGAAGTCAAAACTGACGGTACAAGGTTTACCGGCCAAAAGTCAAACTCTATAATCCGCAAATGGAAAACGTCGATCTGGCTTTGACTTTTGACGACGTGCTTCTTGTGCCAGCCTTTTCCTCAGTCCTGCCCCGAGACGTAGAGCTAAAGACCTGTTTTAGCCGTAATATTGCGTTGAATATTCCGCTCGTGTCTGCTGCCATGGATACGGTAACCGAAGCCGGTACAGCTATCTGTCTTGCGCAAGCCGGTGGTATCGGTGTGATTCACCGCAATATGACACCTGAAAATCAGGCGGCCCAGGTCGTAAAGGTAAAGAAGTTTGAGAGTGGGGTAATAACCGACCCGATTTGTGTAAAGGAGTCGGCCAGCATTCGTGAGGTCGTGGAATTGACCCGCCTGAACAACATCTCCGGAGTTCCGGTTCTGGACTTGGAAGGCAGATTGTGTGGGATAGTGACTAGCCGGGATCTTCGCTTCGAGAGCCGTTATGACGAGGCCATTACGCTGGCGATGACCCCAAGAGAGCGACTGGTGACCGCACCTGAAGGCGCCTCGCGTGACGAGATACAGCGGTTACTACACAAGCATCGAATCGAGAAAGTCCTCATTGTAGGCCCCGAATACGGCCTCAGAGGACTCGTCACGGTCAAAGATATCCAGAAACAGACCGAGTTTCCCGATGCGAGTAAGGACAAGCAGGGTAGATTACGTGTGGCTGCTGCTGTCGGTACGGGCGAGGATACTGAAAACAGGGTTCGGGGCCTGGTCGAGGCCGGTGTTGACGCGATAGTGGTCGATACTGCCCACGGGCACTCCAGCGGAGTAATAGAGCGGGTTTCCCGGATCAGAGAAGAATACGATGTCGATGTGATAGCCGGGAATATCGCCACCGCAGAAGCTGCCAGGGCACTGGTAAAAGTCGGGGTAGACGGAGTCAAGGTCGGAATCGGCCCGGGTTCAATCTGCACGACTCGGATTGTGGCAGGGGTTGGTATTCCGCAGATCACCGCAATAACAAATGTCGTCGAAGGGTTAGAGGGCTCCGGTGTTCCATTGATCGCAGATGGGGGTATCCGTTTCTCAGGAGACGTTGCGAAGGCCATCGCAGCTGGCGCCCATACGGTCATGATTGGTGGGCTGTTTGCCGGTACGGAAGAAGCGCCCGGAGAGATCGAACTTTTCCAGGGCCGATCCTACAAGAGTTACCGGGGTATGGGATCATTAGGTGCGATGCAAGAAGGATCAAGGGATCGATACTTCCAGGAAAAAGAAAAGGATCCCGGCAAACTGGTCCCCGAGGGGATCGAGGGCCGAGTGCCCTACAAGGGTCCGCTGAACCAGATTGTCCATCAGCTAACCGGTGGATTAAGGGCGAGTATGGGTTATACCGGTAGCGCCGACCTCGAGATAATGCGGAGCCATTGCCAGTTTGTTCGGATCACCCATTCCGGAATGCAGGAAAGTCATGTGCACGATGTTGCTGTGGTCAAAGAGGCACCGAATTACCAGCGTGGCAGCTGACCCGGTGGGTGACCGGGCAACTCCAGGCTGTTTGACCGCCTGATCCCATGATTGTGGAGACTGATCCGCGTAGGCAGGGCATCCTGATCCTGGATTTTGGATCGCAATACACCCAGTTGATCGCCCGTTGCGTGAGGGAGTCTCAAGTCTATTGTGAGATCCTCCCCTACGATGCGCCGTTTGCCGAGGTTGAGGATTTTGACCCTGCCGGTTTGATTCTGTCCGGTGGTCCTGCGACGGTCACAGAGCTATCCACACCAAGGGCGGAACCGAAGCTTTTCGAGTTCGGCAGACCGATCCTTGGTATCTGCTACGGGATGCAGACCATGGCGGCTCAACTTGGTGGAGAGGTAGAAAATGCCCATCACCGGGAGTACGGATTCGCCAGGGTAATTCAAAGCCATCGGTCGGTGCTGATGGACGGGCTGTTTGACGATGGCGACGGCCACAGTGATTCTGGACTTGATGTGTGGATGAGTCACGGCGACCGGGTCATACGTCTGCCGGAGGGATTCAATCCAATTGCAGTGAGTGAGAACGCTCCCCTTGCTGCGATTGCTGACGAAAAACGCCGGTTCTACGGACTGCAGTTCCATCCCGAGGTCACTCACACTTCGCAGGGCAGGGCGATCCTGAGTCGGTTTATCCATCGGGTATGTGGGTGTGCGCCAAATTGGACACCAGAAAATATTATCGACGGCATTCTCGAAAATGTGCGGTCTAAGGTCGGTTCCGATCAAGTTGTATTGGGACTGTCGGGCGGCGTGGACTCATCGGTTCTGGCTGTCCTGCTTCAGCGTGCGATCGGAGACCAGTTGACCTGCATTTTTGTCGACAACGGCCTATTGCGACTCGGTGAAGCGGAGCAGGTTCTGGACACATTTTCTTCCCAACTTGGTATACACATTGTGCTGGTCGATGCAGCAGAACGATTTCTGGCCGGGCTGAAAGGGATCTTAGATCCCGAGGAGAAACGGAAAGCGATCGGCCGGATGTTCGTCGACGTGTTCCAGGAGCAGGCGAGTGAGATCGAGCGAGCTCGATGGCTGGCTCAGGGAACGATATATCCAGATGTCATCGAGTCGGCGGGGGGTAGATCGACCAACGCCAAAGTCATCAAGTCACACCACAATGTCGGAGGATTACCGGAATCGTTGCACCTTCAACTGCTGGAGCCTTTGAACGAGTTATTCAAAGACGAGGTCAGATCGGTCGGCCGGGAATTGGGTCTGCCAGAGGAGGTCGTAGATCGACACCCGTTTCCGGGCCCCGGGTTGGGTGTGCGGGTTCTAGGCGAAGTGCGCAGTGAATATCTACAGATTCTACGTCAGGCTGACGCAATCTACCTAGAGGAGTTGCGTCAAAGCGGCCTGTACGAGTCGACCAGCCAGGCGTTCGCTGTTTTCTTGCCGGTCAAGTCCGTTGGCGTGGTCGGGGACGATAGAGCCTATGAGTACGTGGTTTCGCTGCGAGCGGTCGAGACCATTGATTTCATGACGGCCGACTGGAAACGATTGCCCTATGAATTGCTGGCTCGAGTGTCGAGCCGGATCATCAACGAGGTTCGGGGCGTCAGTCGGGTGACCTACGACATCTCAGCAAAGCCGCCAGCGACCATCGAGTGGGAATAAAATGACTATATGAAAGCTTTATCATTTATGCAGCGCGTATCAACTGGCAAAGTGGTGATTGCGCTCATTATTCCAGCAATAATTGTATATTTCGCAATGCTGCTATATACAATTCCTCAAGTCTCAGCATATGCACCAGGAATAAATCTATTTGATTTATCACCCACGGGATATTCGTTTGAATACGCAAACAAACTACTTGATACCTTGGGTAGTGATGGTAGAGAGCTGTATCTATACAGACAATTGCCGTTAGATTTTATTTATCCGGGGTTGTTTGCAGGATCCTGCAGCTTGCTCTTATCTTGGCTTTTTCTAAAAACTCAGAAGACGAACTCCAAACTATTTTACTGTAGTTATATTCCTGTCGCCGCAGGGCTCTTTGATTACTTCGAAAATGTATTTATCGTTAGCATTCTTACCTCTTACCCAAACGTGTCAGAAGTAAGTGTTTCCCTTGCAAGCTCGATGACTATTGCTAAGAGTGTGCTGACGACAGCCTTCTTCGGGGTTTTGATAATAGGAGTGATATTGAATCTGAAAAAAAAGGAAAAGTTACAAACTAGTTACAAAGTCTGAAAAAGACTACCGATATCAGACAGGTACAACAGCGTTACTATTGAGTGGTAATAATGGATAAAGTAGTTATTTCGAAATGTCATTGTGGTTCAGTCGAATTGGAATTAACTTTACCAAATGGATTTGAAAACCTTCGAAGGTGTAATTGTTCAATTTGTAGCAGAAGGAATGCGGTAGTCGCCTCAGTCACAATTGATAATTTAGAAGTAGTGAAGGGTGAAACTGAGTTAAAGAAATACACTTTCAATACTCACACCGCTAAGCACTATTTCTGTTCAATATGTGGAACTTATACCCACCATCAAAGGCGTTCAGTACCATCAGAATATGGGTTTAATATTGCGTGTGTTGAAGGTGTAAAAATTGAAGATTATCTAAATGTTAAGTACTTAGATGGAAGGGATAATCATCCTAAAGATACCGGTAAATCTTAATGTTAGAACATGTTACAAACTCAAGAAAATAAGTGAATTGACGAGAGAATAGCAACCAGAGAAATCATATTCTTAAGTTAATGTAGGTGTTTTGGAGTGTGAAAAAATACAATATTCGTGATACAAACTTACAAACAACTTATTAAAGACATATATTAATCAAAGACTTACAGAAGTATTGCTATTGAGTGGGTTATTGACTTCTTTTCACCGCTTCTGAATTACGCACGGAGATTAGGATTAGTTCTTACGTTGAACATGAGCGGTGGATGGATAGTGCACTGGCTCAAGCGGCCAGGGCGGATAGGCTTGGAGAGATACCGGTCGGCGCCGTCTTGGTTATTGACGGGCAGTTGTGCAGCCAAGGTTTTAATCAGGCCATAAGTCGGAATGACCCTACGGCACATGCCGAGATCGTGGCACTGCGGCAAGCCGGTGAGACGCTTGGCAACTACAGATTCCCGGGCTCAATTCTGTACGTCACGCTTGAACCCTGTTTGATGTGTGCCGGAGCTTTGATTCAGGCCAGGGTCGATAGATTGGTCTTTGGTGCCCGGGACACAAAAAAAGGTGCTGCGGGTTCTGTGCTGAATATCCTCGAATCGCCCATGGCGAGCCACCAATGCAGGGTGACGGCAGGAATTCGAGAACAAGCCTGCTCGAGTGTCTTGAAGCGGTTTTTTGAAAAGCGTCGCTGAAGATTGATGGGCTCAGCGACCGGCGGTCACGGGGATCTTTCGCTTTCGCTCCTCACTACCAAGTATCTTCTTCGGTTGGCGTTCCTCCCTAGGGGGAATGCCGAAATAGTCCCGGTAACACTTGCTGAAGTGTGGTGCTGATACAAAGCCGCAGGAGAAAGCGACATCGACTATCGAGCGAGAGGAGCGCAACAGTAGCTCACGGGCACGCCGCAGTCTAAGTTCCAGGTAGTATCGGGTTGGTACACAGTTAAGATGCTTCTGGAAGATTCTCTCAAGCTGTCGTCGAGAGATGCCAACGTGCTGAGACAGTTCATCGAGGCTCATTGGTTCCTCGATATTACTCTCCATCAGTTCCACCGCGTCTACGAGTTTCGGCTGGCTTGCCCCAAAGCGTTGCTTTAAAGGAACCCGCTGGCGGTCATTGGCCCCTCGTATTCGTTCGCAAATGAACTGCTCAGAAATCGCTGTGGCGAGATCGTGCCCACGATCTCGCGAGATCAGGGTCAGCATCATATCCAACGGTGCGGTGCCTCCAGAACAGGTATATCGATCCTTGTCGAGTTCGAAGAGTTCCGATGAAACAATCAATTCGGGATACTCATCATGCATATCGTGAATATTTTCCCAGTGAATAGTGCAGCGATAGCCATCTAATAAGCCGTTGCGGGCGAGCAGATAGCTGCCTGTACAAATGCCACCGATAGCAATGCGTCTGCGTACCATCGGCCGCAATTGATTGAGGATCTGTTGATCCCAGGCCGGGTCCAGCGTCGTGCCGGCACACAGGAAAACAACATCGAGAGCCTCGCGATCGGTGAGGCGACTGGTGGGTTGCACCACAATACCACTGCTTGATTGTGGCGGATCGCCGTTCAACGTAAACAGGGGGAATTCATAAAGAACCTGACCGCTGATGCGATTGGCCATCCGTAAGGGCTCGAGGGCAGCTGATAATGCGATCAGTGTGAAATCAGGTGCCAGTAGAAACCCATAACGTAACACCCGATCCGAATCGGAGGGGGTTCGGTGTTTCCAGCCAGGTGTTGAGATTCTTTGCGGCATGGCTCGGTCTATTAGACTAGCCGTTGTCGGGAAATACAAGTTTTCCAGCGGTATACTCAGAACATGGTCCAACGAGCCAATGTATGGTGGTCTATTGCCGAAAAACTTGGGCCGATCATGCTCGGGCCGTCCGGGGATTAACTTCCAAAGATCATGAATCGTTCCAGAGCTGGTGTCTTGCGAAGGAGAATATGATGCAGCTCCGAAACATCGCAATTGACGACAAATACACCCGCGAAGACGGACAAATATTCGTTACTGGCACACAGGCGTTGGTCAGGCTTGCAATGCTGCAGTCGCAGCGGGACCAGCGGGCCGGGTTGAACACCGCAGGCTTTGTGACTGGATACCGGGGATCGCCGCTTGGCGGTCTTGACCAACAGTTGTATGCGGCCCAGGAGCACCTGGATCGGCATGGGATTAGGTTCCAGCCTGCGGTCAATGAGGATCTCGGCGCAACGGCTGTCTGGGGTACACAACAGTCGGGAATAAACGCTGACAGTCGCTACGACGGTGTCTTTGCAATGTGGTATGCCAAAGGTCCCGGTGTCGACCGATCGGGTGACCCGATACGTCACGGAAACCTCGCGGGATCTTCGCAGAACGGAGGTGTTCTGCTTCTGCTGGGCGATGATCACACCTGTGAATCCTCGACAACCGCACATCAAAGTGAGTATTCACTGGTCAACACCATGGTGCCGATACTGAACCCTGCTGGCGTCCAGGATATCTTGGATTTTGGGTTGTACGGATGGGCCCTGTCGCGCTTCAGTGGTTGCTGGGTCGGCCTTAAGTGTGTGCATGATACGGTCGAGGCCTCGGCTTCTGTTTCGATATCTTCACAGAATCGCCAATTAATGCTGCCCCATGACTTTACGATGCCGGAGGGTGGGCTGAATATCCGCTGGCCGGATACCTTTCAAGCGCAGGAGGAACGCCTTCAGCAGTACAAACTCAACGCGGTCGCGGCGTACAGTCGGGCAAATCCTATTGACCGACAGGTTCTGGGTTCGGAACAAGCGCACACCGGGCTGGTCACGACCGGTAAATCCTATCTAGATGTCCGTCGCGCGCTTCTGGAGCTTGGAATCGATGAACAGCGCGCGCAATCACTTGGCCTGAAGGTTTATAAGGTGGGCATGGTCTGGCCGCTGGAATCGCAAGGTCTGAAGCAGTTTGCCCAGGGCCTTAAACATCTGATTGTCGTCGAGGAGAAGCGCGGCTTAATGGAACAGCAGATCAAGGAGATCCTGTACGCCTCGACAAACCGGCCGGAGGTCATCGGTAAATTCGATGAGAATGGCAAGGCTCTATTCCAGGCTTACGGGCGACTTGAAGCCATGGATATCGCCCTGGCAGTGGGAGATCGCCTGGTCTCGGCGACCGGTGAGGACGAACTCGCACTGCGCCTAAAACAACTCCGGTCCCGAAAAGAAGAGGCTGTTTTCGAAGTGCCCGCGATGATCCGCACGCCGTACTTCTGTGCCGGCTGTCCGCACAACAGTTCCACCGTGGTGCCAGACGGCAGTCGGGCCATGGCAGGGATCGGGTGTCACTTCATGGCCGTCTGGATGGACCGTAATACAGCGGGATTCACTCAGATGGGGGGTGAAGGGGCTAGCTGGAACGGAGAGGCCCTCTTTAGCGAGACGAATCATGTCTTTCAGAACATTGGGGACGGCACCTATTTTCACTCTGGTCTGCTGGCGATCCGGGCCAGCGTCGCCGCAGGTGTCAATGTCACTTTCAAGATCCTCTATAACGACGCGGTCGCAATGACTGGCGGGCAGCAGGTAGACGGGGTGCTGGATCCCGCGCGGATCACGCGTCAGGTGCACGCAGAGGGGGTTTCTGTGATAACCGTCGTGAGCGATCAACCCGATAAGTATCCGCGGTCAACCGAGTGGGCCCCGGGCGTCACGATCCACCACAGACAAGAGCTGGAGAAAGTTCAGTTGAAACTTCGCCAAGAGCCAGGCACGACGGTCATAGTTTTTGATCAGACTTGCGCGGCTGAGAAACGAAGGCGCCGCCGACGCGGAACGATGCCGATGCCCGAAAAGCGGCTTTACATCAATGAAATGGTCTGTGAAGGCTGCGGTGACTGCGGTGCACAGTCGAACTGCGTTGCGGTGGTTCCTAAAGAGACTGTTTTTGGTCGAAAAAGAGGGATACATCAGTCCGCCTGTAATCTGGACTACGCTTGTAAGAGGGGTTTCTGCCCGAGCTTTGTGACGGTTGTCGGGGGCAGCATTCGGAAGGGTCAGCGGCAGGCCGAGTTCGCACGTTTTGCCGGTTCCCTGCTGTTGGAGCCCGATGTGTCGCCGATGAGTGGAAATTTCAGCATATTACTGACAGGTGTCGGCGGAACCGGGGTGGTGACGGTTGGAGCCATCATCGGGATGGCGGCCCATCTTGCCGGTAAAGGGGTCTCGGTCCTCGATATGGCGGGCCTTGCCCAGAAAGGCGGGGCTGTGGCCACTCACATCGTGCTGGCTGAAACACCAGACGATATCACGGCGACTCACGTAGCCGACGGCGGTGCAGATCTCCTACTTGGCTGTGACGTTGTGACTTCAGCCTCTGTTGAAAATCTGATCAAGATGCGTGACGGAACCACAGCGGTGATAAACAGCTACCAGTTGATGTCTGGTGGATTTACTCATGATCCTGACTCAAGGTTTCCGCTGACCGAACTGTTGACGGCGATCAGCGAACGAACTGGGTCTAGCCGGCTTCGCTCGATCGACAGCACAACAGTCGCGACTGCGGCGTTCGGTGATGCTCTCGCATCGAACCTGATCATTCTGGGTTATGGATTCCAACTCGGCGGGATTCCGTTGCCGTCCATTGCCATAGAGCGCGCCATCGAACTCAATGGTCGTTCTGTAGAGATGAATCTGCAGGCGTTCCGGCTCGGCAGGGCAGCTGCTGCACGGCCCGAGGAGATACGGAAACTACTAAATGGAGAAGCTGCGGATAACAGTCAATCTGGGTTGGCGGGAGTTGATGACCTAGTTGCCAGCAACCAGGCGTTTCTTGTTCGGTACCAGAATCGGCGGTATGGCGAACGCTACCGGGCCTTTGTTGATCGCGCCCGTGTCGCGGAGAAAGCGGCTCTGGGTGAAGCTTCGGGGTTTACGAAGACCGTGGCGGCGGCTTATTTCAAACTACTTGCGGCCAAGGATGAATACGAGGTGGCGCGACTTTACAGTGATTCTGAGTTCTTAGATCGCGTGCACAGCGAATTTGAAGGTGATTTCAGTTTAAGACTCCATTTTGCTCCACCGATTCTCTGCCCTCCGGATCCGGATACTGGAATCGCGGAAAAAAAAGAGTTCGGCCCCTGGGTATTTGTGGTGTTGAAGCTACTTGCTGCCATGAGGCGGTTGCGGGGAACTCTGCTGGATCCCTTTCGTTACAGCCAGGACCGGGCGCTTGAAAGGTCGCTCGTTACGGAATATGAGGAGTCGATCATTGAATTGAACGGTATGCTCAATGTTGAAAACCACGCTGCTGCGACCGAGATAGCCGCGTTACCGTTGACTGTACGGGGCTTTGGACACGTTAAGGCCCGGCATGCTGCCCAGGCCAGGGTCAGGTATCAGGAGTTGCGGGAGATCTTGAACGAGACCTCATCAAATTCGTCAGTAGCAGCCTGAGTCGGAAACCGGTTCAGTTTGGCCGGCCGGTTCTGAAAATATCTCGGAATACGGACGCCGTGTGCCGGACTCCGGCCTCGTCAATATCGAGATGGGTGACGAGTCGGACCGGATTCTCACTGGCAGTAATCAGCACGCCACGCTCCAGGAATCGGGATTGGATGTCCTGCAGGTGCTGTGCTGGAACTCTAATGAAGACCATATTTGTACGGTTAGGAACCTGCTCGACGTTCAAACCGTCAATTTCATTGAGTAGTTTTGTCAGCAACAGCGCATTATCGTGATCGTCGGAAAGTCTGTTGACGTTGTTTTCAAGTGCATACAGACCGGCCGAGGCGACGATACCTGCCTGGCGCCAGCCGCCTCCGACCATTTTTCGCCATTTTCGGGCACCTTCGACAAAGGAGTCGGTTCCGCACAATACCGCACCAAGAGGCGCTCCTAGGCCCTTTGAGAGGCAAGCAGAGACAGAATCAAAATGTCTAGTGATTGCCTCCAGAGGAACTTTCTGTTTGATGGCTGCGTTGAATATTCTGGCACCGTCAAGATGCAGCGCAAGGCCATATTCGTGCCCCAGTTTTGCGGCATCTTCCAGATAGGATAACGGCAGTGGTTGCCCATAAAATGTGTTCTCGAGGCAGAGAAGCCGAGTCCTGGCATAATGAAAATCATCCGGCTTGATCGCATCTTTGATTTTCTGTAGCTCGATCGTGCCGTCCGAGTTGTTTTCCACAGGCTGGGGCTGGATGCTCGCAAGTACCGCACCACCGCCCCCTTCAGAAAGATAACTGTGTGCACGCGCTCCCGCAATGTACTCGTCTCCACGATGGCAGTGACACAGAAGTGCCAGCAGGTTACCCTGCGTTCCGCTGGTCACAAACAGCCCGGCAGCCATACCGAACAGTTCCGCCGTCCTTTGCTCCAGAGCGGTGATCGTGGGGTCTTCACCATAAACATCGTCCCCGACTTCTGCTGTAAGCATTGCCTCCCGCATGCCGATGCTGGGCCGGGTGACAGTGTCGCTTCGTAGATCGATCAGGTCATCCACAGGGATTCTCCACCGCAGTGCGAACCGGTAAACGCTTTCAACAGGTGCTCAAGCCCGGTGAATTTAGCATATCGAGGGCCGCTCAATTGGTTGCTCGGCGATGGTTATACTGACGCCTGAGTGGCGGCAGGAACGGCGATCGTGGATACTAGCACCTTGATAATTGTATTCCAGTATTTTGAGTGATTGAGTCATGACCATTCGAGTTGGGGATACCATACCGAACGTCAGGGTGCATGTTCTGGGCGAGAGCGGGCCGGAAACCCGGCAGACAGGGGAGATATTTTCCGGTAAACGAGCGGTTATGTTCGCGCTCCCAGGCGCCTTCACACCGACCTGCTCGCGGTCGCATCTGCCAGGGTATGTCGAGCACGCACAGGAGATCCGTTCTCGCGGCGTGGAACTCATAGCCTGTTTATCGGTTAATGATGCCTGGGTCATGGGCGCCTGGGGAAAGGCCCATGGTGCGGGGGATAAAGTTTTGATGCTGGCAGATGGAAATGCAGATTTTTCCCGAGCGGTGGGCCTGCATGTCGACATGCAGGGTGCCGGCTTTGGGGTTCGCTCATCGCGTTACGCGATGATTTTGGATAATGGTGTGTTGACCCATCTCAATACCGAAGAACCCAGAAAATTTGAAGTCAGCGATGCGTTGTCGATTCTGGCACTGTTGTAATGTCGTTTTCGATAAAATTGGCTTGTTTTTCAACAGATGACTGATCGTCAATGAAACTTGTTACTGCAGTCATAAAACCTTTCCGACTGGATGACGTTCGTGACGCCTTAGGCGAGGTCGGCATCAAGGGAATGACAGTCACTGAGGTCAAGGGGTTCGGTCGACAGAAAGGCCACACGGAACTTTACCGAGGCGCTGAGTATGTGGTCGACTTTATCCCGAAGGTAAAACTCGAGGTTGCTGTAGACACGGCAATCGTAGAACAAGTGATCGAGACAATAGTCTCGGCTGCGCGAACAGACAAGATCGGAGACGGTAAGATCTTTGTCTACGATCTTGAAAGTATTCACCGCATTCGAACGGGTGAGACGGATCTGGATGCGTTGTAGAGGGATCTGTACGGGCAATTAGCGAAGATGTACAGGTGGTTGTTTGGAGTGAACAGCATACCCAACGTGAGTGCATGGTGAGCGAACCAGTTCGTATCGGCGTCGTTGGCGCAGGTTATCTTGGCTCTATCCACGCGAATATCTATTCACGACTTTCCGGGGTCAAACTCGTTGCCGTGGCCGATATCAATCCTGTCGTCGGACAGGCTGTGGCCAATAAATACGGTGCGGCATTTGCCTACCATGGGCGAGAACTACTGAATAGGGTCGACGCAGTCAGTATCGTGGTGCCGACATCCAGTCACCGCGAAGTTTCAGAGTCGTTTCTGGCCGCTGGTATACCGGTGATGCTCGAAAAGCCAATTGCCCACACCATTGAAGATGCAGAGGCGATCGTCAGGTCGGCTGAATCGAGTCGCTGTCTGCTTCAGATCGGCCATCTTGAAAGATTCAATGCGGGGGTGGTTCGCTTGCATGAGGAACTTAACCGCCCACGGTTTATAGAGGTTCACAGGTTAGGTAAGTTCGTGGAACGGGCAACCGATGTTGATGTTGTTACCGATCTCATGATCCATGACATTGATATCGTCCTGTCGCTGGTAGAGTCTGAGTTGAGTTATGTGTCAGCGGTGGGAGCGAGGATCGTGACTGACCATGTTGATATCGCCAATGCAAGACTGGAGTTTGCAGACGGAGCCATTGCGAACGTCACAGCGAGCCGAGTCTCGGCCAAGAAATTCCGTCGGATCCGCACATTCTCAGACGCTGGCTATCTGGGCCTCAATTTTGAAGACCAGCAGATCGATGTTGCCCGTCCGGGCCCTCGACCGGCAGAGGGCGGATTTGCACCGATTGTCACCGATACCATCCGCGTCGATCCAATACCTCCACTTGATGCTGAGTTGGCACATTTTGTCGATTGCGTCAGGCAAGGCAAGCCGCCGCTGGTCTCCGGCGTTGTAGGACTGCGGGCGTTGAGGGTGGCCCACCAGGTTCGGGAAAAAATCGAGCACTCACTATATACAACACCTTGAAGGTCAAACGACTGTTGGTCCTGGCAGTGTTATCGGTAGGCTGTCTAGCGACCCAAGCCGTAAGGTCGGAATGTACTAATCTTTCAGCACACTGGCTGTCGATGAGGGAAGGACTGGTGGAGCTACGGTCGATTAACGAGGAAGCCATTACCTTGCCCGTGCGTATTGCCGAAACGGCGATTCAACGACGCAGTGGATTTCAGGATGTCTGTCCTGAATTGATGCGACACTGGTCGATCCTGTTTATGTTCGAGCGAGATGTGACAGCTGAATTTCACATGCGGCGTGTAGCCGAAGCTCTGGATATCGCCTTTGTTGGGGCGGATGGTCGAATTCTTGATGTTCAGAACATGCAACCAGCATCGACAACAGGAGGTAGCCGTCGTTACACCACCAAGGGATCGTTCCGGTATGCTCTGGAGGCCTCGGCTGGAAGATTGCGAAAAATTGCGCTCCGACCAGGGGACTGGCGCTTCGAAAGGCTCAGTACGCTTGCACCTTGAGATTATTCTATTGTTGTCATTTCTGGAAAAACTTTGTGTCGTCGAGGCTAAAATTCAAGCACGTCTCCCCCAGCATCTGCGCGCCAGCTGAGTAGGTCCGTTCGATAAAACTCACCTGGCTTGTTTTGCTGACCAGGATGACCGTCGATGAGCGGGTCCCATAGCGATCGCCTTCAACGAAGATCGGCAACGACGGCGCCTCAAGCCGGGTTCCGATGTCTAGGTTCTGCCGAACGATTGGCTGAGGTGGGTCAGTGTTGGCAAGTATCGAGAGCAGGTCATCTGCGTTGAAAGTTCCGGCGATTGTTTCGCGTAACAATGACTTCCCCAGGTTGACCTTATGCCATGGTGTGTTCAGGAGATGATTGCTCAAGCCGGAAATACCCGCAGGAATTTCACCGGATTGTGACGACCGATTGGATAACCACCAGAGCTTGCTGATGTCACCATGCACTAGATTGAAGCCGGAATACTGGACATAGTTGTCGTGGCGTAGTACTGCTTTGGTTGGTTCTTTGCTTGAGGGGAGTAAACGGTCGAGAACGAGTTGTCCCCTAGAGAACGGGGATGGGGGTGCTGGTGACACCTCCCGGTAATTTGTAATGGTGGCGAACATTCCCTGCCGGGTTAGACCAAGCCATGTCCCTCCGGCCAGAAGGTCTCGACCTGCTGCGATCTCCGGGTAGCCAGGCCACAGGTTGGCGGCAAGAGTAGGTCGATCAAAAAACTCATCCCGGTTGGCAAGGACGATAAATGGGTAATCTTCATGGACTCGTAAGGCAAAGAGGACAAGGCACATTGCAAAGACTCACTGCCAAACGTTGATTTCAGGGAAGGATAATTCTGGGAGTTTCTGCGGGTCGGTAGGCAATGCCCACTCGACCGATGAGCTGCACTGGCACTGCCCCGGCAGCCCGGCAGAGTTGTTGCAGAATGGCCCGTTTTTCCTTGGACTGCCCGGCGGGCAGCTTGACCTTGACCAACTCATGTGCCGACAATGCAGAATCGAATTCAAGCTTCAAAGTATCGGTCAAACCGGAATTGCCCATCATTACTACGATCCGATGATGGTGGGCGAGCCCCCGAAGATGTCTGATTTGTTTACCGCTCAGTCGAATCATCGGGATATGTTATCGGGTTGGGGCTCCTGAGGCCACATTTCGAGCCGGCATATGGCGAGGCAAAAGAAATCAAGGACCTTGAAATGGCTAAAGCGCCACCGGCGGGACAGCTATGTACGCCAGGCACGCCGGGAAGGATACAGATCACGAGCCGCCTACAAACTCGCGCAGATCAATCAGCGTGATCATCTTTTCAGCACAGGTGACGTGGTTCTGGATCTTGGAGCATCGCCCGGTAGTTGGTCCCAATTTGCCATAGAGAAGGTCTCTCCGGGTGGTCGGGTCGTCGCAGTCGATGTTCTTCCAATGGAGGCTGTGAAGGGAGTTGACTTCGTGCTGGGGGATATCACCGAGCCAGAGACCTATTGTGCGGTCGATGGCTGTCTCGGAGCGATCGGTGCAGACCTTGTAATATCAGATCTAGCCCCCAGTATTACGGGTATCAGGCATGCCGACCAGGTCCATTGCATCCAACTCGCCGAGCAGGCCAGGAAGATCGCGCTTGGGGTGCTAAAAGCACACGGCAGCTTCTTGGTCAAGATTTTTGAAGGGGAGTCGGCACAAGAATTTCGTGAACAGACAGAAGTTCTGTTCGACAGAGCGACAGTGAGGAAACCCGCGGCTTCGAGATCCAGCAGCAGTGAGATCTATATCCTGGCGTCACGGCCCATAAGGCCTGGCTGAACGGGTCGGCGATCCCGGAGCGGAATTGAGTGACGCCCTGTCTCTTGACCACGGGGGTCGGTTGTATGAAAGCAGTAAAAGTATCAGAATCACAGTGTTAGGCAGGAAATGACATGTACTGCGCTGACGAGGCCATGTTTAAACGACCCGGTCGGGTACGCGAGGCTAAATGAGTAATCTAACGAAGAATCTCGTCTTGTGGCTTGTAATCGCCATGGTGCTTATGGCGGTTTTCAATAATTTTGCACCTCGCGATGCTAGTACGGGTACAGAACTCGATTATTCCGAGTTCCTGCATGAGGTCAAACAAGGTTCAATTGAACAGGTCACGATCGATGGACGGGCGATCCTGGGACGTACCAGGAATGGTGAGCGATTCACTAGCTACTCCCCCGGTGACCCGGGGCTGGTCAATGATCTGCTCGATGCAGGGGTGATCATAAAGGCGCAGAAGGAAGAAAGTCCTTCACTGTTGATGCAGATTTTCATCAGTTGGTTCCCGCTCTTGCTCTTGATCGGAGTCTGGATATTTTTTATGCGTCAGATGCAGGGTGGTGGTGGCCGGGGTGCCTTGAGTTTTGGCAAGAGCAAGGCCAGGATGTTGACCGAAGATAAAAACAACATAACCTTTGCCGATGTCGCCGGTGTAGATGAAGCGAAGGAAGAAGTCCAGGAACTAGTGGAGTTTCTCAGTGACCCCACCAGGTTCCAGAAACTTGGTGGTCGAATTCCCAGAGGAGTGCTGATGACTGGCAGTCCCGGTACCGGTAAAACACTACTGGCCAAGGCTATAGCTGGGGAGGCAAAGGTTCCGTTTTTCACAATCTCCGGCTCAGATTTTGTCGAGATGTTCGTGGGGGTTGGCGCGTCTCGGGTGAGAGACATGTTTGACCAGGCAAAAAAGAATGCCCCTTGCATCATTTTCATTGACGAGATTGATGCTGTCGGTCGGCAACGCGGTGCTGGACTCGGGGGTGGCCATGACGAACGCGAGCAGACGCTCAATCAATTGCTGGTTGAAATGGATGGCTTCGATGGTAACGAAGGTGTAATTGTGATTGCAGCGACTAACCGGCCTGATGTCCTCGATCCTGCCTTACTGAGACCTGGACGATTCGACCGACAGGTACACGTCCCACTGCCGGATATTCGTGGCCGTGAAGCGATCCTGCGTGTTCACATGCGGAAGGTGCCAGTGTCCGATGATGTTGAGCCTAGCGTTATCGCTCGAGGCACGCCAGGATTCTCTGGTGCCGATCTCGCCAATCTGATCAACGAGGCGGCGCTGTTTGCAGCCCGGGCTAGCCGCCGGCTGGTCGCCATGGAACAGTTCGAACTTGCGAAAGACAAAGTCATCATGGGAGTTGAGCGCCGGTCCCTGGTTATGCCGGAACTTGAACGCAAGAACACTGCATATCATGAATCCGGGCACACAGTCGTCGCCAGAAGCCTCAGCCAGTACACAGACCCGGTGCATAAAGTAACCATCATACCTCGGGGGCGTGCGCTGGGTGTCACCATGCAACTCCCTGAGGAGGATCGTTACAGCCATAACCGGGAGCACCTGCTTGCCCGTATTGCTGTACTCATGGGCGGGAGAATTGCCGAAGAAGTCTTCATGGGTCAGATGACGACCGGCGCGGCAAATGATTTCGAACAGGCAACCGATCTGGCGCAGAAAATGGTCCAACGATGGGGAATGAGCGATGTAATGGGCCCCAGGGTTTATGGTGATAACGACTCGGAGGTTTTCCTGGGCCGAGACATGGTCACACACCGGAACCTCAGCGACGCGACCGCAAAGCAGGTCGATCAGGAAATAACCCAGATCATTGAAGACCAGTACGATCGGGCACGACAGATCATAGAATCGAATAGGGACAAAATCGAGATCATGGCTCAGGCCCTGTTGGACTGGGAGACGTTGGAGTCCGATCAGATCGACCAGATCATGTCCGGAGTGTCACCACGTCCGCCATCACCACCTGATGACAGTGCCGATAGCGGTCCTATCGACGATGGCGGAGAAACGAACAAGAAGCCCGACGTAGGTCCAAACATGGAGTCTCCAGCTGGAGGCTCGGCGTAATGAGGATTGTCGGCGTCTGACAGGATTGTGAGGCTCGACTGTAACGGCCGTGTTCTATCCTTGGAACGGACGGCAATCATGGGTATTCTCAATGTTACCCCCGATTCGTTTTCAGATGGCGGGCGTTATGTGGATGTCCCGGCAGCGATCCAGCGAGCCAGAGAAATGGTTACGGAAGGTGCCGACATTATCGACATAGGGGGCGAGTCGACTCGACCCGGAGCCGGGCCAGTCACCCTCGATCAAGAATTGGAGCGGGTGATACCGGTCGTTCGCCGATTGGCGGCAGACGTTTCGGTTCCACTGTCGGTCGATACCAGCAGGCCTGAAATCATGAAAGCAGCGGCCGAAGCAGGTGCCGGCATGATCAATGACGTCCGGGCGCTACGCGAACCTGGGGCGATGTCAACCGCGGTTGAGCTGCGGCTACCTATTTGCCTGATGCATATGCAAGGGGAACCGGCAACCATGCAGGACGATCCATGCTACGAAAATGTCGTCCGTGAGGTACATGCCTTCTTAAGTGAACGCCTGACCCGTTGCCGGAAAGCAGGCATCTCTCGCACAAGGATGCTCGTCGATCCGGGATTTGGTTTTGGCAAGACTCCCGAGCATAACCGACAAGTGCTTGAGAGCCTTGACAGTTATCTCGATCTTGGGGCGCCGTTAATAGTTGGATTGTCGCGCAAGTCATTTTCTGACCATAGAACTGAAAAGAAAGAACGCGACCGTGTCAGCGCGGCTCACGCGTTGCTCGCTGTAAGAAAAGGGGCAGCGATGGTGCGGGTTCATGATGTCGGATTGACTGTCAAATCTGTCAGGGATTGGGAGGAACGTTCTGGGGAAGCGGTTCGACGTGCATATGCTAGAGAGGGCATACGGGCGTGAAAAGAAGATATTTCGGTACCGATGGAATACGGGGAAAAGTAGGAGAAGAGCCGGTCACACCGCAGATTATGTTGCAGGTCGGCTGGGCGGCGGGGCAGGTGTTCTCCCGACATGGGCAGGGCCGCGTAATCATCGGTAAAGATACCAGGATTTCGGGTTATCTACTCGAATCAGCCCTGGAGGCAGGTCTGTCAGCGTCGGGCATGGATGTCTCTTTGACCGGACCGTTGCCAACACCTGGAGTCGCATACCTGACCAGGGCGTCCCGGGCAAAGGCCGGAATCATGATCAGTGCGTCCCATAACCCCTATCAAGACAACGGTATAAAGTTCTTCTCGGGTGACGGCCGAAAGTTGCCTGATACTGTAGAACTTGAGATCGAGTCTCTGATCGATACACCTCTGAGTACTGTTGAACCCGGGCGGTTGGGTAAGGCGGAACGCTATCCCGAGCCTCTCAATGCATACCAAAGCTATTGCAGATCGCTGATCCCCGACAGTGTTTCACTGGCCGGCCTGACTCTCGTAGTTGACTGTGCAAATGGTGCGGCCTACGAAGTCGCTCCTTCACTGCTCAGCGAATTGGGTGCGACTGTCATAAAGACAGGTGCAGATCCTGACGGTTTGAACATCAACAGAGACCGTGGTTCAACATCCCCCCAACATGTTGCGGAATTGGTTCGGAAACATAAAGCTGATCTGGGCATCGCCTTCGATGGGGATGCGGACCGGGTCATCCTTGCTGATGAATCGGGTTCGGTCGTGGACGGTGACGGTGTTCTCTATGTCTTGAGTCAATCCGGATGCAGGAATGGCTCCTTGTCAGATCAAGGTGTGGTCGGCACCCTGATGAGCAACTACGGGCTCGAGTTGGCCTGTCAGGAGAGCGGGATAGGATTCAAGCGGTCAGCGGTTGGAGACCGGTATGTTCTTGAAGAACTCCAGAAGAGCGGTTGGTGCCTGGGCGGGGAGAGTTCGGGGCACATTATTCAGACAGAGAAAGGGACGACTGGTGACGGACTGGTTTCCGCCCTGAGCGTGCTGGAAGTAATGATTCATGAAGGCCGATCTTTGCGCGACTTGGTGTCAGGTCTGGAGGTGTTTCCGCAGGTAATGATCAATGTCGAGGTAAAGAACGATGGTAGGGGAGCCGCGGCTGTATTGGGAGCCTATTCGGTTAAATGTGCGGTGGAACAAGTCGAAGATGAGCTTGTAGGCCAGGGCCGAGTGGTTCTTCGAGCTTCGGGTACCGAACCGCTCATTCGTGTGATGGTCGAAGGTCGTGAGCGGTCGCAGGTCTTCGAACTGGCCAGTAGGCTGGCTGCTATCGTCGATTCCGCCTCGTGAGCCGGTTAACCGTGGCTCGGGAAGCCAGAGCACCTGTACTTATGGCCTGTCCGAGTGGCAGGTTGCACGGCCTACACAGGGCCGGTAACATCGCGGCCCCTCAACCACTGAATCTGGCCTAATACGGAACGGGCATGCGCAAGCCACTCATTGCCGGGAACTGGAAGATGAACGGGTCACGGAACTCCATTGCCGAGCTGCTCGGTGGGGTTTCGGCCGGGCTGGCGGTGCTTGATGAAAAGATCGACGTAGTGGTCTGTCCGCCGTTCGCTTACTTGGCTCAGGTGGTCAATGCCGTAAACGAAAGCAGAATCCAAGTCGGAGGACAAAATCTGTCCAGCCACTCACCGGGCGCTTATACCGGTGAGATCGCCGCAGAGATGCTGGTCGATCAGGGCTGTCGGTATGTCATAGTAGGCCATTCAGAACGACGCACCCTTTATGGTGAGGTCGATGAGATTGTTGCCTTGAAGTCACGCGTGGCGTCACAAGCGACTCTGATTCCGATAATCTGTGTTGGTGAGAACCTCGAAGAGCGAGATCAGAATCGAACGATTGAGGTCGTGCGCCGTCAGCTTCTGGCAGTGCTGCAAGAAAATGAAGGTAGGTTGTTTAGTGGGGCGGTCGTGGCTTACGAGCCAGTCTGGGCGATCGGAACAGGACGGACTGCGACGCCGGAACAGGCACAAGAGGTGCATACGGAGATTCGAAACACCATCGGCGAGACAGATTCCGAAGGCGCGAGTGAGGTCAGGATCTTGTATGGAGGAAGTGTCAAACCCGAGAATGTTGAGGCTCTTTTCTCATGTCCAGATATCGATGGGGGACTGATTGGAGGCGCCTCACTGGTCGCATCCGATTTTCTGTCAATCTGTAAAGCGGCGGAGAACTGAAATGCTAATCAGCTTGATGACTGTTATTCATCTGGTCGCGGCGGTCTCGATCGTTGTTCTGGTTTTACTGCAGAGAGGGAAAGGGGCCGACATGGGGGCAGCTTTTGGTGGGGGTTCGTCGCAGTCCTTGTTTGGAAGCCGTGGTTCTGCGACCTTTCTGAGTCGTATCACAGCGGGCCTTGCGGCAGTATTTTTCGTCACCGGCCTGGGACTGGCGTATATCTACACCCAGCAGAGTAACGTACCTCGGAGCGTTATTGAAACTGCCGACTCAGTCCCACCCGCTGACGCTGGGTCCGGAGTAAAGGAATCCACGGATATGCCCACCGTTCCGGTGGAAGAGGACAAGGACTGACCGTACAACGGCTCACAGTGGGCCAGAAGAGTTAATGCCGAAGTGGTGGAACTGGTAGACACGCCGTCTTGAGGGGGCGGTGGCGCGAGCCGTGCCGGTTCGAGTCCGGCCTTCGGCACCAATCACTGGTTTTACCGAGAAAACCTCGGTAGGCACCCCGAGCAGTGCAGCCGCGAGTTTATGATCCGACAGTGATGTCTTATTTCAAACCGACCCTCTACTCCAGCAACGACCTTCTGAACCGAAAAGGAGTCTGGTATCCGGCGAACGACGGGCTGGTAGATTTTGATTACTCCGACGGGGACGATGAAGAGCGGGCCATTGAAGAGATCATCCTAGCTGCGCAGGATCGGAGTAGCGGCTCAAAGGAGCTCTCAGGCCCCTACAATTCCTGGGCCCTTCAGTATCACCTATCTCCGGAACGGGCCAACCTGTTGCGCCCTTTGCAGCTCGGTAATCGTCAACGGATTCTCGAGGTCGGTTGCGGTTGTGGGGCAATCACTCGCTACCTTGGGGAGCAAGGGTTCCAGGTGGACGCTGTGGAGGGGAGTGCAAGGCGCGCCAAGATCGCCTCACTCCGCTGTTCTGACCTTGACTCGGTTCGGGTCATTTGTGCCGATGCTTCCACGCTTTCTCTCCCTCCTGACAGCTACGATGCTGTTGTTTTTGTGGGAGTCCTCGAGTATTCAGGAGTCTATGCGCCAGATGGTGTTTCTACAGAGCAGCAGATACGCCGAACTCTGACTGGTGCTGTTCGAACGCTGCGGCCTAACGGCGTGGTCGTGATCGCGATCGAAAATCGTCTTGGTCTGAAATACCTGGCAGGCGCACCGGAGGATCACTTGGGACGCTCATGGATCGGCATCGCGGATTACCCCGCCAGTAGCGGCCCTCAGAGAGGGAATGAGCAACAAGGGAACCATTCAAGGAGCATGATCAGAACTCTGGACCAGGCCCGCTGGCGACGTCTGTTGGGTGAGACGAAGCTAACCAGCACCTTTTTCTATCCGTTGCCGGATTACAAGCTGCCTATGGCTTGTCTGAGTGAGTCATTCGCTGCGACGTCGGCCTGCAGTCAACTGGTATGGCGGTATTCCTCAGTCAGTCGGGCAGGCTTCTGGGAACCGGTCTTACCAACACGTCTCAGCCAGGCGGGAATTGCGTTTGGAGGAGCGTTCGGTACCTTTTCAGATTCTTTCGCTATTGTCGCTTCACCTTGCGATCAGGCGATCGTTGATGGCGTGCTGCCCTATGACTACGTGGATTTCCTGGGCGAGTCTGGTTCGGGTTCAGGCCTGTGCAAACTTCAGCAAGAAAATCTGGTCAGGCATTTTGATGGCGATGGTCCCGGCAGAATTCAAGACAAATGGATCGAGGGGGAGCCACTCGAACAATTCTGGCTCCGGCTGGCCTGCGCCGAAGGTTATTCTGGTCTCTTCAATGCCATGCAGTTGTTTTTGCAGGGCCTTCGGGAGCTGTTCGAATCAGAGCCAGAACGCTATCGGCAAGCCGAGCTGTCACCTGCCAAGGTTCTCAATAGCAGCCAGAAAGAATACTGGTTTCCCAAGAGATACGGGCCGACCGACGAGATCCAGTCACCCGAGGAGCGATGGCGACGTGCGGTACTTGATTTTGCTATTGTTATCGGGCCCGAGGTGCGTCGAGTCATCGGGACAGGAGGGTATGCGACCGTTGGTGATTTCGTAGACAGAGCCAGCGAAAAAGCTGGCCTCGGTAGTGCGAAGATACTGTGTGGCCTGACAGAAGGCGTGGAACCTGCCGCGCCGAACAACAAGTATGCCAGTGATCGGGCCTCGCCGGATCGGCAGTTGTCGATCACCTGGGCCGAGCCTGACCAGAGTGATCAGTCCTTGCGATTTCAGGCCTACTGGGCAAAACCTGGTGAGGTGTTTTCGGAGAAGGCCTCTGTTTGGGTAGACTACGATTGGTGGAGCAGTCCGGTCCTTCGGCTGGAGTTGCCGGCAGAATCGATAGGACTTGACCGTCTGCGCATAGATCCGGTGGATCACAGGGTCTGTGATGTCGCCCGAATGGCATTCGTGGAGGAGTTTTCGATCGATAGCGCACTGGCAGATGGAAAGGTGGTCAGACTCACCCGACGTGATCTGATCGACACTAAAGTCGTTAGTCACACACAGGATATACAGTTGGGAACGCTCGGTGGCCGGCAACTATTGTACTTTACTGGCCCGGATCCACAGATTCATTTTGCATTGGGCCAGTTGGCTAAAGACGCAGCAGGTGCCCAACTGGTAGTTACCCTGAAGATGGTATGGCCTGGTCTTTACTGATGTCACCTTCGGGCGCCAACCAATTAGCTTCGGTTGACCGTTGAACGGGCAATCCCTAGAATTCTGCCTTCATCCCGGTGAACATTTATCAACGTTTTTGACGGTCGGATGCTCGCGAATTATCTACCAATCCTGCTGTTTCTGATCGTTTCGATAGGCCTCGGATTCACCTTGCTTGCCGCTGGTAAGCTGCTGAGCCCCAGCAACCCCGGTGAGCAGAAAAACTCCCCTTACGAGTGCGGCTTCGAGGCATTTGAGGATGCGCGAATGAAGTTTGACGTGCGCTATTACCTCGTTGCTATCCTATTTATTCTCTTTGACCTTGAGATCGCCTTCCTGTTTCCCTGGGCGATCGTGCTGGATGAGATTGGCCTTTTCGGATTTCTGGCGATGATCGTCTTTCTTCTGGTGTTGGTGGTTGGCTTTGTCTATGAATGGATGCGGGGCGCGCTGGAATGGGAGTAGTTTTCCGATGGCGCTAGAGGGCATGTTGGAACAAGGCTGGGCAACCACCAAGCTTGACGACCTCATCAACTGGGCCCGTACAGGCTCGATGTGGCCGATGACTTTTGGGCTTGCCTGTTGTGCAGTAGAGATGATGCATACCGGCGCATCGCGCTACGATCTGGATCGGTTTGGAATTATTTTCAGGCCCAGCCCAAGGCAGTCCGACGTCATGATCGTCGCTGGTACGCTGACCAATAAAATGGCCCCTGCTTTACGAAAGGTCTACGAGCAGATGCCGGAGCCTCGCTGGGTTATATCGATGGGATCGTGCGCAAATGGGGGGGGGTACTATCATTATTCCTACTCGGTGGTCAGGGGATGTGATCGGATCGTTCCTGTTGATGTTTATGTGCCGGGCTGCCCGCCGACGCCTCAGGCCCTGCTTTACGGCATTATTCAATTACAAAAGAAGATCAGACGGACCGACACCATCGCTCGCTGAAGCCAGGTTTATGGGTTATACACAGGAGCTCGTCAAGCAGGTTGAAAGAATTTCAGCTGATGCCCTTGCTCAGGTATCGGTTGAGAATCAAGAAATCACGGTTGAAACCAGTCGCCGTTCAATGGTCTCTCTGCTGCAGGCGCTCAAGAGTGATCCAGAGACATGTTTTGAACAGTTGATCGATCTGTGTGGTATTGATTACCAGCAATACGGACAGGAGGCGGGCAGAATCTGGCAGGGAGACCGGTTTGCGATCGTGTATCACCTCCTTTCGGTGTCGCGGAACCAGCGCCTGCGGGTCGTTGTTCGGGTTCCCGAAGATGACCAGAGAGTCGACTCGGTGGTTGGCATCTGGAAATCGGCAGACTGGTATGAGCGTGAAGTCTTCGACCTTTTCGGGATTCTTTTTGATGGTCATCCGGATTTGCGCCGGCTGCTCACTGACTATGGTTTTATCGGTCACCCGTTCAGAAAGGATTTTCCTGTTTCCGGGCACGTCCAGATGCGTTACGACGAAGAGAAAAAGCGGGTTGTTTACGAGCCTGTTACGGTAGAACAGCGGGTTACGGTGCCGAGAGTGATCCCCGAGGGGAGCTGAGTTTGACCGAGATACGTAACTACACCATGAACTTTGGTCCACAGCATCCCGCTGCCCACGGGGTTCTACGTATTGTCATGGAGATGGACGGCGAGGTGATTGAGCGCCTTGACCCACATATTGGTCTACTACACCGGGCGACTGAGAAACTGGCGGAAAGCAAGCCGTTTAACCACAGTATCGGGTACATGGATCGACTCGATTATGTGTCGATGATGTGTAATGAACATGCTTACGTCATGGCAATAGAAGCCTTGCTTGGTGCCTGCCCTCCGATTAGGGCGAGATATATCCGCGTGATGTTCGATGAGATAACCCGGATTCGGAATCATCTTATGTGGCTGGGTGCCCATGCTCTTGATATCGGAGCCATGGCGGTTTTTCTTTACACGTTTCGGGAAAGAGAAGATCTGATGGACTGTTACGAGGCGGTATCCGGAGCCCGTATGCACGCCACCTATTACCGACCTGGAGGTGTGTATCGCGATCTGCCCGAAAAAATGCCGCGGTACGCAGGAAATGCACGAGAAGGCAAGCAGGGCGCCGCGCGCCGAAATGAGCATCGAGAAGGTTCATTGCTTGACTTCATTGATGCTTTTACAGAACGTTTTCCGGGATGCGTAGATGAATACGAGACGCTCTTGACGGACAATCGGATCTGGAAACAACGCACGGTGGACATCGGTGTCGTGTCGCCCGAGCAGGCCCTGCAGTCCGGATTCACGGGCCCGATGCTCAGGGGTTCGGGTATAGAGTGGGATCTGCGCAGAAAAGAACCGTATGAAGTCTATGATGAACTTAAGTTTGAAATCCCGGTTGGAACAACAGGTGATAGTTACGATCGCTATCTGGTCCGTGTTGAAGAAATGCGCCAATCCAATCGCATCATCCGCCAGTGCGCCGACTGGCTCAGGTGTAATCCAGGTCCCGTCATGCTGGAGGATTACAAACTCAGTCCCCCGGGTCGCGCCGAGATGAAGGAGGATATGGGATCCCTGATCCATCACTTCAAGCTTTTTACTGAAGGTTACAATGTTCCGGAAGGGCAGATTTACCGTGCTGTTGAGGCGCCCAAAGGTGAGTTCGGCATTTATCTTGTGTCGGATGGCGCCAACAAACCCTATAGAGTGAAGATCAGGGCACCTGGTTTTCCCCATCTTGCCGCCCTGGATGAGATGTCGAGAGGTCATATGCTGACTGACATGGTTGCCATCATAGGAACCCAGGACATTGTCTTCGGTGAAATCGATCGTTGAGCCTGACACAGATGCCTTACAAGCTTTCCGATTCGGTCAGAGAAAAAATTGAACGCGAGGCGACCAAGTACCCGAGTCGCCGGGCCGCCGTCAAGTCTGCGTTGCGTTATGCCCAACAGGAATTTGGCTGGGTTTCTGAGGACGTAATCAAAGCTGTAGCTGGGGTGCTTGGATTGCAACCGATTCAGGTCCTCGAAGTCGCCACTTTTTATGACATGTTCTATACCACCCCGGTTGGGCGACACCAGATCAGGGTCTGCACTAACGTCTCCTGTATGTTGCGGGGCGCGGACAACGTACTGGGACACCTAAAAAGCAAACTTGGAGTTGACATCGGGGAAACTACCGAAGATGGCCGGATCAGCCTGTTTGAAGCCGAGTGCTTGGGGGCATGTGGGGGTGCGCCGATGCTGACTTGCGGTGACCGATATTTCGAAAACCTGTCGATCGATGAGGTAGACGAAATGCTGACGAAACTGGACTGAACGGGGATGGGTCTTTGTTTCGTCTGCCTACCGGACCCAGGGGTCGAGACACCCTGGTCTCTGCAGAGCTATACCAGTAACGGTGGATACGAGGTCTGGCGGCGTATCCTTCAAGACAAGATTCCACCGGCAGATTTGATCGACCAGATCAAAGCTTCAGGGCTACGTGGTCGTGGTGGAGCCGGTTTTCCATCAGGACTCAAACTGAGTTTCATGCCTCGGGAGTCCACCGGACAGAATTACATCGTCTGTAATTCGGATGAAAGCGAGCCCGGTACTTTCAAAGATCGGGACATCCTTCGCTATAACCCTCACCAGTTGATCGAGGGTATGGCGATTGCGGGCTACGTGACCGGCTCAACGGTCGGCTACAACTATATTCGTGGCGAATATTATGAACCCTGGAGGCGCTTCGAACTGGCGCTTGAGGAGGCCTATGACTCTGGATTGCTGGGGCAGAACCTGCTTGGTAGTCAAACAGACTTCAATCTCTATTCTCAGCGGGGAGCGGGCGCCTATATCTGTGGTGAGGAGACTGGGCTTTTAGAATCTCTCGAAGGAAAAAAGGGTATGCCACGATTCAAACCACCCTTTCCGGCTCAGTTTGGTGCGTTCGGCCGACCAACGACGGTAAATAACACCGAAACCCTGGCTTCATTACCACCGATTCTACGAAATGGTGCCGATTGGTTTATGAATCTGGGAGCACAAGGCAGTGGCGGTAGTAAGATCTTTTCGGTATCGGGTCACGTCCAAGCACCCGGAAACTATGAGGTGACGTTGGGTACGCCATTTCGCGAGCTGTTTGCACTGGCGGGAGGTCCACTTCCCGGTAGAGAGTTAAAAGCAGTTATTCCTGGTGGATGCTCCATGCCTGTTCTACCGGCCAGTTCGATTATGGACTGTCCGATGGACTACGAGGCTCTGCAGAAGGCGGGTTCAATGATTGGTTCCGGCGGCGTAATCGTCATGGACGAGAGCACTTGCATGGTTGAGGTATTGGAGCGCATCGCGTTGTTTTACTATCGAGAATCCTGTGGTCAGTGCACCCCATGTCGTGAAGGGACGGGGTGGCTTTACCGATTAGTAAGCCGCATCCGTAAAGGGCAGGGCACCTCAGAGGATATCGACAAACTCCAAGGAGTGGCGGATCGAATCGAAGGCAGGACCATCTGTGCCTTGGGCGATGCAGCGGCCTGGCCTGTCCAGAGTTTTCTTAAACATTACCGGCATGAGTTCGAGGCCAAGACCCTGGCTCGAATCGTATGACGGACCGAGCCCACTAGAACCGTGATCAAGATTGAGGTCAATGGCCAACAACTCGAGGCCAGGGAAGGATCAACCATCATCGAAGTGGCTGACAGTGCGGGCATCTATATTCCAAGATTCTGTTATCACGAAAAGCTTTCTGTGGCTGCGAACTGTCGTATGTGTCTAGTAGAAGTTGAGAATGCACCCAAAGCACTGCCTGCCTGTGCAACGCCGGTAGCAGAGGGGATGGTTGTTCACACGGTGTCTGAAAAGGCCGTGGCCGCCCAACAAGACACCATGGAGTTTCTCCTGATCAATCATCCCCTTGATTGCCCGATCTGTGACCAGGGGGGGGAATGCCCGCTGCAGGACCAGGCGGTGGGCTACGGAGGTGATGCTTCCCGATATACGGAGGGCAAGCGAACTGTCGAGAGTGGAGATATTGGCTCTCTGATCGCAACCGAGATGACTCGCTGTATTCATTGTACGCGTTGTGTCCGTTTTGGACAGGAGGTGGCCGGGATCATGGAACTCGGTGCCATCGGCCGCGGGGAAGACATGAAGATCAGCACTTTTATGGGCGGTGCTATCAAGAGTGAGGTTTCAGGTAACGCCATCGATCTCTGCCCCGTCGGTGCCCTGACTTCCAAGCCATATCGATTCTCGGCGCGGTCTTGGGAGTTGATACAGCACAAGGGGATCAGCCCACATGATTGCCTAGGATCGAATCTCGATATCCACGAGGTCAATGGTGTGGTCAAAAGGGTTTTGCCTCGGGACAATGAATCGGTCAATGAATGCTGGCTTTCCGACCGCGACCGTTACAGTTATGAGGCGGTCAATTCTTCAGATCGTCTGACGCTGCCGCTGATCCGCAAAGGGGACATCTTCCACCATGTTTAGTGGTCTGAGGCACTATTGTTTGCTGCAGAGTCGTTGCGGCGTGTTCATCAGAAGACAGGTGGATCTTCGATCGGGTCGTTGTGTACACCGACGGCCACACTAGAGGAGTTCTTTCTGCTGCAGAAGGTCCTGCGTGGGCTCGACAGTTCGAGCATTGACCATCGGCTGCGACAGCAAGATTTCCGAGATGACCCCCTTGTGCCGATTTTTCCAGGTTCACGGACTCCGGTCACAAGTATCCATGATCTCGACGCAGTTCTGCTAGTCGGCTGTAACATCAGAAAAGAACTGCCTCTACTGGCGCTGCGAATCAGGGCAATGACACAAAGGGGCGGTCGTGTGGGCGCGTTGAACTCGCTCCAATATGATTTCAATTTCCCAGTGGCCCACCAGGTAACGGTGCCGCCGACCGGTTTAGCAGGTGACTTTGCGCTGTTAGCCTGCACTTTGGCCCAAAAATTACAAAAAGAAGTACCGGGATGGATCATCACTCTAGCAGGGACGGTCGATGTGGCACCGGAGGCGGAAGATCTCGCTGAGATGCTGCTGTCGGGGGATAGAGGCAGCCTGATTGTGCTTGGGCAGGTCAGTTGTACTCACCAGAATTCATCCCGACTACGCAGCTTGGCATTCTGGATCCATGAAAACTGCGATATCGGTACAGTTTTCCTTCCCGACGCGAATAGCGCTGCGGCCTGGCTTGCGGGTTGTGTTCCACACCGTGGTCCTAATGGAGTTGCCCTCAGTGAACCGGGATTCGACGCGCGAGCAATGGTTGAGGAGCGTCTTCGTGCTTACATCCTCTATGGTTTGGAAGTCGACTGTGATTATGCGGAGCCACTCCAACTTAGTGAGGCGCTCAGTAGTGCAGATTTTGTGCTTTCCTTCTCTTGCTTTAGGTCGGCTGTGCCAGCCCAGGCTGATGTAGTACTGCCTGTGGCGCCATTTACAGAAATAGATGGAACATATGTCAATCTGGAAGGCAGGTTCCAGACCTCGGTGTCGGCGGTCAGTCCATCAGGCCAGGCAAGACCTGGTTGGAAGATTCTGCGAGTGTTGGGAAACCTGCTGGAACTAGAAGGGTTTGGCTATGTTAGTGCGGACGAAGTTGCCCGTGAGATCGCTGTGCCAGTACTGCCTGCAGTCGGACGAGGCACAACCTACCAGGATTCGGATCAGCACGACGAAGACGGTCGATCTCCGGCTCTGGTCGGTAAGGGTAACCGGGTATGCCGGATTATGGACATTCCCATCTACGAAACTGATCCAATCGTTCGGCGGGCGCCGGCGCTTCAGGCGACAGCGGATGCTACAGTTGCAAGGGTTCACGTTGATTTGAAACATCTAACGAGTCTTGGGTTATCTGCCGGTGACAAGGTCAGAGTCAGCGGCCAAGACGGCCGGGTAATTCTGCCGGTAAAGGTCGACGACCGGGTGCCTGCTGGATCCGTCTACATCCCAGGTGGGTGCCCGGAAACGGCTCCCCTGGGCTCCAGCAGCCATGTGATCATCGAGGCGGAAGTCTAAAGATGGATTGGATGATTCAGACCTGGCAGCAACTGCCGATCATTGTTCAACTCGCCATAAAGATCGGTCTTATCCTGGGACCCCTGATCCTTTCGGTCGCCTACTACACCTATTTTGAGAGGAAGGTCATCGCCTACATGCATGTGCGGGTAGGGCCGAACCGGGTTGGACCAAAGGGTCTTCTTCAGCCGATAGCGGATGTTGTCAAGCTGATGTTCAAGGAGATGATCCTACCCACGAAGTCAGATCGTTATCTGTTCATCATCGCTCCAGTGCTCTCTTTAGCCCCAGCCTTGGCCGCGTGGGCAGTCATCCCATTTTCAGGCTCACTGGTGCTCGCTGACATCGATGCGAGCCTGTTGTACGTTTTGGCCCTGACATCCATGGGTGTCTACGGTGTAATCATCGCGGGCTGGGCATCGAATTCTAAATACGCCTTTCTGGGCGCCATGCGGGCAGCGGCACAGATCGTCGCCTATGAAATTGCCATGGGGTTTGCCCTGGTCGGTGTGTTGATGGCGGCCGGTAGTCTGAATCTCAGTGCCATAGTACTTGCCCAGTCGGGCGGTATTCACCAGTGGTATTTCATTCCATTACTGCCTCTCTTCCTGGTCTACCTGATTTCTGGTGTTGCTGAAACCAACCGTGCTCCGTTCGATGTGGTAGAAGGAGAATCGGAGATCGTAGCTGGGTTTCACGTGGATTATTCCGGCATGGGTTTTGCGCTGTTCTTTCTTGCCGAATACGCAAACATGTTGTTGATTTCTGCATTAACTGTGCTGCTGTTCCTTGGTGGGTGGAACCCACCCCTGGATGTGGCACCTTTCATCTGGGTACCGGGGTTATTTTGGTTCATGGGCAAACTTTGTGCAGTGGCCTTCCTTTTTCTGTGGTTTCGGGCAACCTTTCCGCGCTACCGTTATGACCAGATCATGCGCCTGGGCTGGAAGGTGTTTATACCTATTACGTTGATCTGGATCGGTGTCATCGGCTTTGCCAGATTCTTTACCCCGTTCGGGGGCATTTTTCGATAGCGATCAGAATGCAATTTCCACTCAGAAACGTGTTTCAAACCTGGTCTCTCACTGAACTGTTGAGAGGTTTAGTCCTGACGGGAGGGTATTTCTTCAGACGCAAATTCACCATTCAATATCCGGAAGAAAAAACGCCAAAATCACCGCGTTTTCGTGGGCTCCATGCCCTCAGACGCTATTCGAATGGGGAAGAACGTTGTATCGCCTGCAAACTCTGTGAGGCGGTCTGTCCCGCTCTCGCGATTACCATTGAGTCGGAAGAGCGTCGGGATGGCACCAGACGAACCATCCGCTATGACATAGATCTGTTCAAATGCATCTACTGCGGATTTTGCGAGGAGGCCTGCCCGGTTGATTCCATCGTTCTCACCGGTATCGATGAATACCATTTTGAAACCGGGGAGTCCGGTGTGGTGAGCAAGCTGGATCTGCTTTCCCTGGGAGATCGTTACGAAAGCGACATTGCTGAGGCTCGTACTCAGGACGCACCTTACCGTTAGCAGCTGACAAGACCAAAGCAAGAAATGACCCTGTTATCGACCGTCTTCTATGTCCTGGCTGCGGTGCTGGTTGGTTCCAGCGCCATGGTGATTAGCGTCCGGAATCCTGTTAAAGCCGCCTTGTTCCTAGTTCTTTCGTTTTTCTCTGCAGCCTGTATCTGGATGACGTTGGAAGCAGAGTTCCTGGCTATAACACTGGTGCTGGTGTATGTCGGTGCTGTTATGGTCCTGTTTTTGTTTGTGGTGATGATGCTTGACATCGACATTGTACGGATGCGGGAAGGGTTCACCCGCTATCTGCCCCTTGGTGCACTTGTTGCCGGAATCATGATGGTGGAGATTGCTCTGGTGGTTATGTCCGGCCGTTTTGAACTGGACAATCTGGCACGCCCAGCCGGTCATTCGGCGGATTACAGCAACACTCGAGAACTGGGCCTGTTGCTCTACACGGACTATGTGCTTGCCTTCGAAGTTGCAGGGCTAATATTGCTGGTTGCCATTGTTGCGGCCATCGCGCTTACGCTCAGGCGTAGGCCAGAGACCCGGTACCAGAAACCATCCAAGCAGGTCAAGGTAAGGAAGTCAGATCGACTGCGAGTCGTCGATGTGCCGTCGGGTCCGAGTCAGGATAACGTCAAATGATCCCGCTCTCCCACTATCTCGTGTTGAGCGCCGTGCTGTTCGCGCTGAGTGTGATGGGGGTATTTTTGAATCGAAAGAATTTGGTGATCATTCTGATGGCGATCGAACTGCTCCTGCTGGCGGTCAACATCAACTTTGTCGCTTTTTCCTATTATCTTGATGATCCGGCCGGGCAGGTATTCGTGTTCTTCATTCTGACGGTCGCAGCAGCTGAAGCTGCAATTGGTTTAGCGATCCTGATTTTGCTTTTCCGAAATCGCCGTTCCATTAACGTTCAGGACCTTGATCATCTCAAGGGTTGACATTAGCTCCATGGAAACACTTTACCTTCTTATACCTATTTCGTGCTTGGCGGCTTCGGTCGTGGCTGGCCTGATGGGGCATTTGATCGGGAGGGTTGGAGCCCATCGCGTGACCATTGGCGCGGTTGGGTTGGCGCTGATTTTATCTTTGATCGTGACCCTTGATGTTTACAAGGGGAACACCTTTAACGGTAGCGTCTATACCTGGGGTATCAGTGGCGGGGTGTCTTTCGAGATCGGGTTCCTTATCGATCGACTGACAGCGCTGATGATGAGTGTGGTCACTTTTGTCTCACTGATGGTGCACATCTATACGATTGGATACATGCGCGATGACCCGGGGTACACCCGCTTTTTCAGCTATATCTCATTATTTACTTTTGCGATGCTGATGTTGGTGATGGCCAATAATTTTTTGCAGTTGTTTTTCGGCTGGGAAGCGGTCGGATTAGTATCCTATTTACTGATTGGCTTCTGGTACGACAGGGAATCTGCTATCGCGGCTAATCTAAAAGCATTTTTGGTAAATCGGGTTGGGGATCTTGGTTTTATTTTGGGAATCGCAGCCATTTTGTATCTTTTTGGAAGTTTGGATTATGCGGCAGTCTTCGCCAGCGCCCGGGATTACAGCGGCAACTCGGTGATCGGTCCTTTGGGTTTTGAATGGCAGTGGATGACGGTCGTCTGCCTGCTGCTTTTTGTCGGCGCAATGGGGAAATCTGCTCAAGTCCCACTGCACGTATGGCTACCCGATTCCATGGAAGGCCCCACTCCAATATCTGCACTGATACATGCCGCGACGATGGTTACTGCGGGGATTTTCATGGTCGCTCGTATGTCGCCGCTTTTTGAATTATCTACTACTGCGCTGTCCGTTGTGCTGATCGTTGGCGCGGTTACCGCGCTTCTTATGGCGCTCGTGGGCCTGGTCCAAAACGACATTAAACGCGTAGTGGCTTACTCGACGCTCTCCCAACTCGGTTACATGACCGTTGCGCTAGGAGTATCGGCATACTCGGTTTCGATTTTCCATCTCGCGACCCATGCTTTTTTCAAAGCCCTGCTGTTCCTGGCGGCTGGTTCGGTCATTATTGCGCTGCACCATGAGCAGGATATGCGGCGTATGGGAGGGCTTCGGCATTTCATGCCAGTCACCTATATTACGGCAGTCATTGGAAGTCTGGCTCTTGCCGGTATTCCACCCTTTGCCGGGTTCTTTTCCAAGGATGCGATAATCGAGGCCGTGGGCCATGCCAGCATCGCTGGCTCAGGTTTTGCCTATTTCGCGGTTCTCAGCGGTGTTTTCGTCACGGCGTTTTACTCCTTTCGGCTGGTCTTTATGGTTTTCCACGGGGAGTCCAGGGTGAGCGAGGATGTCCGCAGCCATCTACATGAGAGTCCCTGGTCGGTCACAGTTCCGCTCATACTCTTGGCGATTCCTTCGATTGTGGCCGGAATGCTCATGGTTGAAGGCGCATTGTCGGGGGGCCTATTCGGTGACTCGATAGAACATCGTGCAGTGGCTGGGGAGTCGGGGCACCCGAACGCGCTGGGACTTGTCCTGCACGGGTTTGCTGCTCCACCTTTCTGGCTGGCAGTGGCGGGCATTGCCCTGGCTTGGCTGTTTTATATTCGTTATCAGACGTTTCCAGGAATAGTCGCGTCCAGGTTGGCTCTCATCCATCAGATATTACTCAGAAAATATGGAATTGATGAGTTGTATCAGAGGGTGTTTGCATCGGGTGGCCGGTCAGTCGGCAACTTTCTATGGACGTTTCTTGACGTAAAGTTGATCGACGGAGTGGCTGTCAACGGCACGGCTAATCTCGTTGGTTGGATTTCAGGAATAGCCCGCAGACTGCAGACCGGTTATGTCTACCATTATGCTTTTGCAATGATCATAGGATTGGTCCTGCTCATGTCATGGCGGCTTTGGGTATGACAGTATTGGATCAACATACGTTGAGTCTCGTGATCTGGTTGCCTGTGCTCGGCGGCGTGCTGGTTCTTGCCTCAGGCGGTGACCGCAATGCACCTGTAGCACGCAAACTTGCGCTCGGTTTTTCACTGGCTACTTTCGTTCTTTCACTGTCTCTGTACACCGGCTTTGATGTTTCTAAATCAAGTATGCAGTTCATCGAACACTACAACTGGGTTGGTGCGCTGAATATCTATTACCATCTCGGGATCGACGGAATATCAATGCCGCTGATCCTGCTGACGTCGCTGCTAACCCTCATCGTTATCATCGCGGGGTGGGAGGTAATCCAAGATCGGGTTGCTCAATACCTGGCGGCGTTCCTGATCATGGAAGGACTTATGATCGGGGTATTCAGTGCGTTGGATGCAATCCTTTTTTATGTATTCTGGGAAGCTATGCTCATCCCCATGTTCCTGATAATTGGAATCTGGGGCGGCCCCAACCGAGTCTATGCCGCTGTTAAATTTTTCCTTTATACATTGTTAGGGTCTTTGCTGATGCTTGTGGCCATTGTTTATCTCTACTTTGCCACGGGCCAATCATTCAGCATACTGGATTTCCACACGGTGCCGTTGGGCTACTCGGTGCAGGTCTATCTCTTTTTGGCATTTTTTGCAGCTTTTGCAGTCAAGGTACCCATGTTTCCGGTCCATACGTGGTTGCCCGATGCCCATGTCGAGGCTCCAACAGGTGGCTCGGTAATTCTTGCGGCCATTACACTAAAGATGGGCGCCTATGGGTTCCTGCGTTTCAGCATCCCGATCGCGCCAGATGCGGCACACCACCTCGCGGGGGTGATCATCGGCTTGTCACTGGTTGCGGTGGTGTACATTGCGTTGATCGCATTGGTCCAGCGCGATATGAAAAAATTGATTGCCTATTCCTCGATCTCCCACATGGGCTTCGTGACACTCGGGCTGTTTATTTTTGACACGCAGGGTATGGAAGGTGCGATTGTTCAGATGATCTCGCATGGGTTTGTATCCGGCGCTTTGTTTCTGTGTGTTGGGGTACTCTACGACCGAGTTCACTCTCGCGAGATCTCTTCCTACGGGGGGGTTGTGAACACGATGCCTGTGTTTGCGGCCTTTTTTGTTTTTTTCGCGATGGCAAATGCCGGGCTTCCCGGAACTTCTGGATTCGTTGGGGAGTTTCTGGTGATTCTTGGTAGTTTTCGGACTAACGGCTGGTTTGCAGTGGTAGCAGGCACTACTCTGGTGCTCGGCGCCGCCTATACCTTGTGGATGGTCAAGCGAGTCGTCTTCGGTCCGGTAGCTAACGATAACGTCAAGGCGCTACTGGACATCAAAGGGAGAGAGAAGGTCGTCCTGGCTACCCTGGCTGCATGTGTGCTGGCACTTGGGGTGTTTCCGCTCCCGCTCTTGGAGGTGGTACACGCATCGGTCGAGAATCTTCTTCAACACGCGGCACAGACAAAACTCTGATGAGCCTGGCTACCGTAGACATCATGGTCGTTCTGCCCGAGATCGTCATCTCAGTCATGGCTTGTCTTGTTCTTGTGCTGGATCTTTACCTGCCTGCGCGGTTTCGAATGCAAACTGGCTTCGTCCTGACATTGGCGATATTGCTGGCGGCTACTCTGATTATATTGTTCAGTTCAGTGTCGGACTCGGTGGTCGGGCTCAACGGCATGGTGGTCAAGGATCGTATCTCGGACTTGCTTAAATGTGGAATCTGCCTCATTAGCGCGGGTGTCTTTCTGTACAGCCGTCGTTATGCAATTGAGCGGGGGTTCTGGCGAGGTGAATATCTTGTTCTTGGTCTTTTTGGTGTCGTTGGTATGATGATCATGACGTCTGCAAATCACCTGCTGACGGTTTACGTGGGTGTGGAACTTCTCGCCCTCTGCCTGTACGCGATGGTCGGAATGCAGCGAGATTCTGTTTCTGCATCTGAAGCGGCCATGAAGTTGTTCGTGTTGGGCGCGTTGGCCTCTGGTGTGCTGCTCTATGGAATGTCTCTCCTATACGGACTCACCGGGACGCTAATGATCAGTGATATCAGTGTGGCGGTGACCCGTTTCGGGCCGCCCGATCTACCTCTGCTACTCGCGTTGATCCTTGTCGTTGTCGGGTTGCTTTTCAAGATTGGGGCCGTGCCATTTCATATGTGGGTGCCTGATGTCTATGACGGTGCACCAACGTCGACAACCCTGTTTATTGCGGCGGCCCCAAAACTAGCAGCCTGCGGTATGATTCTACGATTGTTGGCCGAAGGTCTGGAGGGGCTTTTCCAAACGTGGCAAGAGATGCTGATTGCAGCATCTTTGTTTTCTATTGTTCTCGGTAACGTAGTTGCTATTGCGCAAAAGAACATCAAACGCATGCTTGCCTATTCTGCGATCTCTCACATGGGCTTCTTTCTGTTGGGGATCCTATCAGGAACTGCCTTAGGCTATTCAGCGGCGTTGGTCTACATTCTCATATACGGTGTGATAACTCTCGGTGTCTTCGGCGTGATACTTGGCCTGTCGAGAAAAGGCGCAGAAGCCAATCAGATAGAGGACTACAAAGGTCTGAATCACACTCACCCATGGCTCGCTTTTTTGATGCTGCTGTTGATGTTCTCTCTGGCTGGTGTGCCGCCGACGATCGGCTTCTACGCCAAATTATCGGTCTTACAGTCGGTTATAAAAGCGGATCTGGCCTGGGTGGCAGTTGTCGCAGTGATATTTGCGGTCATTGGGGCGTTCTATTACTTGAGAGTCGTCAAGATCATGTATTTCGAATCACCGGCGGATAGCGGTGAAATTCAACTCAATTGTGGAAACTCGCAACGACTGGTCCTCTCGTTGAACGCCCTTGCGGTCGTCGTCGCTATGCCCTGGATCGGGATACTGGTCGATATCTGTAACCAGGCAGTGGCATCGCTTTAGTAACCGGTATTGGCTATAGGCGTCTCTGACTCAATGTTCGGAAACGAGTCGGCCGCGGTCCGTAAGCCTGTCCTAAAGCATTAATGAGCGACAGAAAACAAGGCCTCTGTGGTAAAATATAACGCTCTTGTGGGGCGATTGACCTACCCGAGATCAAGCGAAAACCAGACCCCTACGGGGGTCTTTTCTACGTCGAGACTTAATTCCAACTCCACGTTTATGGCCTGCAGATAATGAATGAAATAGCGAAAGAGACAATTGCCGCCAACCTGGAGCAGGAGATGCGGCAGTCTTACCTTGATTACGCGATGAGCGTTATCGTAGGCAGAGCGTTGCCCGATGTGCGTGACGGCCTAAAACCGGTTCACCGGCGGGTTCTGTATGCAATGTCGGAACTCGGCAATGACTGGAACAAACCCTATAAAAAGTCTGCCCGGATCGTGGGAGATGTGATCGGTAAATACCACCCACATGGCGATAACGCTGTTTACGACACGATCGTCCGCATGGCGCAGCCATTTTCACTGCGTTACCCGCTGGTCGATGGTCAAGGTAATTTTGGTTCAGTCGATGGGGACTCTCCGGCTGCGATGCGCTACACCGAAATCCGGTTATCCAGACTGGCTCACGAGTTGCTGGAAGATTTAGAAAAAGGCACCGTCGACTTTCAGGCCAACTACGACGAGACCGAGACTCAGCCGGTCGTTCTGCCAGCAAAAATCCCCAATCTTCTGGTTAATGGCTCATCCGGAATAGCCGTAGGTATGGCAACGAACATTCCGCCCCATAATCTGGGTGAAACGATCGACGCGTGCCTGCTGATGATCGACAATCCCGAGGCCGGCCTCTCAGACTTGATCGAAATACTCCCGGGCCCCGATTTTCCCACCGCTGGAATCATCAACGGCACCGCGGGTATTCGACAGGCCTACGATACAGGCCGAGGGCGGATCTATATCCGCGCCAGAGTCCGCATCGAGGAAATGGAAAACGGTAGTCGTTCAAGCCTTGTGGTCACCGAATTGCCTTATCAGGTTAACAAGGCGCGACTGATGGAGAAGATCGCTGAACTCGTCAAGAATGCAAAAATCGAAGGGATCAGTGGACTACGTGATGAGTCAGATAAATCCGGAATGCGAATGCTCATTCAGCTGAAGCGAGGTGAGGTGCCAGAGGTTGTGCTTAATAATCTTTACCAGCAGACCCAGATGCAGAGCGTATTTGGTATTAACCTTGTTGGTCTGAGCGAGAACCAACCCAGATTGTTCAATCTGCGGGAACTGCTGGAGAGTTTTATACGCCACCGCAGAGAAGTTGTCACCCGGCGAACGATTCATGATCTGACGAAAATCCGAGAACGGGTGCATATTCTGGAAGGTCTAGCGGTGGCGCTTACCAACATTGACGTTGTTATCGCACTGATTAAAGCTGCTCCAGACCCGGCTTCTGCTAAGAGACAATTGATTGAGACCATGTGGGACGCGGGAATTGTCAGCGAACTGGTCGAATTGGCAGACCCCGAACGTGTCCGGCCGGAGACTGTCGGATCTGAGTACGGTTTGCAACCGGATGGGTACAGGTTAACTGTCGTTCAGGCACAAGCCATTCTTGACCTTCGGCTGCATCGCTTGACAGGCCTGGAGAAGGACAAAATCGCAGACGAGTATCGAAAGAATTTGACTGTGATCAATCATTTGCTTGAGATCCTGGAAGATGCTTCCCGTTTGATGGGCGTTGTCAAGGAAGAACTCCTAGAGCTGCGGGAAAAATACAGCGACCCCCGCCGAACTGAGATCCTGACCAATCGATTGGATCTTGCCGATGAGGATCTCATCAACCGGGAAGACATGGTTGTCACCCTATCCCACGAAGGTTACGCCAAATCGCAACCGCTGACCGATTATCAAGCGCAAAGGCGTGGGGGTAAGGGTCGCGTCGCAACAAGGACCAAAGAGAATGACTTCGTCAAGTCGATGTTTGTTGCTCATTCCCATGACACTATCCTGTGTTTCTCAAATAGTGGCAAGGTCTACTGGTTGCGTGTTTATCAATTACCCCAAGCAGGAAGGCAAGCCAGGGGCCGACCTCTAGTGAACCTGCTGCCACTGGATCCTGACGAGCGCATCACAGCATTTCTACCGTTTAACGGATACCCTGAAGGGCATCATGTTTTTATGGCTACAGCTGGGGGGATAGTAAAAAAATGTAATCTGGCGAATTTCTCCCGACCCAGGCCTTCCGGCCTCAGGGCGATCGTGCTTTCAGAAGATGACGAGCTGGTTGGAGTCGGCTTGACGGAAGGCAATTCTGACTTATTGTTGTTCAGTTGCAGTGGTAAATCTGTTCGTTTTTCTGAAACCGACGTGCGAGTGATGGGCAGAGGGGCTCGTGGGGTAAGAGGAATCGCGTTGAAAGGGGGGCATCGCCTGATCGCTATGCTGACTGTTAAAGAACGAGACGTTTCCAAGGCGGTATTGACAGCGACTGCACGGGGCTACGGAAAGCGAACTGTATTGGCTGAATTCCCCCGCAAAAGACGCGGAGGGCAGGGTGTTATAGCAATCCAGAACGGCATTCGAAATGGCAAAGTCGTCGGTGCAGTTCTGGTCACTGAGGAAGATGAATTGATGCTAATGACTGAGGGCGGTCGTCTGGTGCGCACGAGGGTAACTGAGATATCACTGCTTGGCCGAAACACCCAGGGCGTTCGATTGATCGACCTTTCGGAACAAGAGAGCCTGATCAGTGTTGGACTGATTGAAGAAGCCAAGGAGGATATAAAAGAAAATGGTGAGTGATACACTTTTCCCGTGTTCGATTAAGGAACGAGACTTCTAGTTCGCTATATCCCCCGGATCAAGCATGACTAAAGAAGCTGAAATAGAAACGCTTCGACGACAGATCGACGAGATAGACGCGGACCTGTTGGCTCTCCTCAATCGTAGAGTTCGATTGGCGCAGGCGGTCGGTAGAAAAAAAGCAAAAGGGGAAGACAAGGTCGTCTATCGTCCCGAGCGTGAAGCCTTGATTCTTGATCGAATCGTCAAGTTGAATCAAGGCCCTCTGACCTCGGAAAAAATCGAATGGCTTTTCAGGGAGGTCATTTCTTTGTGCCGGGCTGCCGAAGCCAAGCCCCTGGTAGCCGCACTAGGGCCTGCCGGGACGTATTCCGAATTGGCAGCCGTCCGTCATTTCGGTCATGAAGTCGACGTTACTCTGGCAGCAAGTATTGACGAGGTGTTTCGACTCACAGAAGCAGATACCACTCAGTACGCTGTTGTACCTGTTGAGAATTCCACAGAGGGGGGGGTTGGCAATACCTTGGATAGGCTGCTTAATACGCCGTTGACAATTTGCGGTGAGATCGATTTTCGGGTGAGGCACTGTTTGTTAGGTCTCTCAGGGACTGTTGCCCCCAAGGCCGTTAGCGCACATCAACAGGCACTGGCTCAATGCAGACTCTGGCTTGATTTGAATCTGCCAGGAGTCGACCTCGTTTCGGTTCGGAGCAATGCCGAAGCGGCCCGCCAGGCCGCTGGCGATGCTGACTGTGTGGCGATCGCCTCCGAAGAGGCAGCCGACGCATATGGGTTGACGGTGCTTTATCGCAACATAGAGGATCAGCCGGGCAATTCGACACGATTCCTGGTCTTGGGACACCGCCGAGTCGAGCGGACCGGAACGGACAAAACCAGCGTTGCGATATCGGTCCGCAACCGCCCGGGAGCCTTGCAGGCTCTTCTGGCGCCGCTTTCCGAGAATGATATTGATATGACAAGGGTCGAATCCCGACCATCTAGTACCGGGCTGTGGGAGTACATATTCTTCATCGACTTCGCTGGGCATGTGGGCGAACCTGCTGTTGCCAGAGCGCTGGCCGAAATAGAGGAACAGGCTGCTATGTTTAAGATCCTTGGTTCGTATCCGAAGAGCAGCTGATTGAAGATGGCCTTCGACCCGCTACGACAGGCAGTCCCTGGTGTCCAGGCCCTTGAGCCTTATCAGCCTGGAAAGCCAAACGAGACAATTGAGCGTGAACTCGGAATCGGACAGATCGTCAAACTGGCCTCTAATGAGAATCCAAGAGCGCCCCGATCGGTCATTGAAGCCATCTGCAAAGGGACAGGTGATACGCTCTCAAGGTACCCTGATGGCTCTGGTCACGTCCTCAAGGAGGCGTTAGCCGACAAGCTAGATGTGGCGTCGAATCAGATTACTCTGGGAAATGGTTCCAATGAGGTGCTGGAACTGCTGGTCAAGGCGTATGTAGGCCCGGGACAGGGTGTGGTGGTTTCCGAGCATTCCTTTGCTGTGTACAGCCTGGCCGCAAATGCCGCCGGTGCCGACCTAAAGACCGCGCCGGCGGCCAACTGGGGGCATGACCTGCAGGCAATGAGGTCGTTGGTTGACGACAACACAAAGCTGATTTTCGTTGCGAATCCAAACAACCCAACCGGCACGTCGGTGGGTCTAACGGAACTCTGTCAGTTTCTTGACAGCCTTCCCGATACCGTCATTACAGTTATTGACGAGGCCTATTTCGAATATTGTGCAACTCCGGATTTTCCGGACACCGTCCAACTTCTTAAACGATACCCTGCTTTGGTTGCCACCCGAACATTTTCAAAGATTTATGGACTTGCGGGATTTCGAGTTGGCTACGGGGTTTCAAGCCCCGGAATAGCGGATATTCTGAACCGGGTCCGCCAGCCATTTAATGTCAACAGCCTAGCTCTGGCGGCGGCACGACTGGTTCTTGATGAACAGGAATTCGTCAGCCAAAGCCTTGAATTCAACGCTCAAGGCATGGCGCAGCTATGTGATGGCTTTTCTTCACTTGCTCTTCGTTGGATCCCTTCAGTAGCAAATTTCGTCAGCGTAAACCTACAGCGACCTGCCTTACCGGTATTCGAGGAAATGCTGCGGCAGGGGGTGATTGTCCGACCGATTGCAAACTACGGAATGCCTGAACATTTGCGGGTAACCATTGGTCTAGAGGAGGAAAACGCTATGGCTCTGAAAGCGTTAGGTAGCTCACTGGCGCAACAAGGAAATACGTGAAGGGCGGCAAAGAACACTCCAAGGGTATCGGTCGCTTATCGATCATCGGTGTCGGCCTGATTGGCGGTTCGTTGGCCAAGGCACTGAAAAAGGCTGATTTCGTCGGAGAAGTTATAGGATTTGGCAGGAGCGAAGCCAATCTTCGCCTGGCACTTGACCAAGGGGTAGTCGACCGCTGGACACTTGATCTGAATGAGGCCGTAGCTGGTGCTGATGTCATCATGCTGGCAACACCTGTGGCTGCTGCAGACCAACTACTGCCACGGATCTCGGCAAGTCTGCGGGACAATACGATTGTGACCGATGCCGGAAGCGTCAAGGGTTCGGTTATTGACGCGGCGGTCAGTGCATTCGGCGGGAGAATCAGTCATTTTGTCCCAGGGCACCCTATAGCGGGTGGCGAGAACAGCGGTGTCGGGGCCTCCTGTGTCGACCTCTTTCACCAGCAGAAGGTGATTCTGACACCGTTACCTTCCACAGGGACCTGGGCCCTTGAGTGTGTTCGGGAAATGTGGGAAACGACTGGGGCTTCGGTGAGCGAAATGGACCCGGATAGTCATGACCGTCTTCTTGCGCTTACCAGCCATCTACCCCATGCGCTAGCATTTTGCCTGGTGAATATGTTGGCTGACCAATCAAATGCCGACGAGTGTTATGAATTGGCCGCAAGCGGGTTCTATGACATCACTAGGATTGCTTCAAGTGATCCCGTTATGTGGCGGGATATTTTTCTGGGCAATCAAGATGCGGTACTTTCAAGACTCGCCGAGTACCGCGAAAGCATAGGAAATCTGATCAGATTGATCGAATCGGAAGACGCTGATGGTCTTCTGGCCGAATTTCGAAAGTCAAATATCAGCAGGTCTTTAATTCAAAGCCGGCGATCGACATGATTCGAATGTACTCTTGTCCGTGAGTTCATTTAGTGTCACTGGCAAGTGTTCCTTTAGTGGGAACATCCGTATACCCGGAGACAAATCTATAAGTCACCGAGCGGTGATTTTCGCCGCACTTGCCGACGGGAGATCAATAATTCACGATCTCCTGGAGAGCGCCGACGTCTTGGCAACGATAACAGCATTCCGACATCTCGGTGTCAGAATAGAAGGACCCAAAGAAAGTACGTTATGGGTTGATGGCGTTGGGATGAATGGTTTAAGCCCGCCGGGCAACAGATTAGATATGGGTAATTCAGGGACCGCAATGCGTCTCATGGCCGGAGTGCTCGCCGGCCAGCATTTTTCGACCACCCTGGTCGGCGATACATCACTCAGTCAACGACCAATGGGGAGAATTATTGAACCGTTGACCAGAATGGGTGCTAGCATCGGCAGTTCACCAGGTGGCACACCGCCACTTGAGATCCGGCCAGTAAACAAACTCCGGGGGCTCGACTATTCAGTCCCGATGGCCAGCGCTCAAGTCAAATCGGCGATTCTATTAGCGGGTCTTTATGCTGACGGCACAACGTGTGTAAGGGAATCAGCGATTACAAGAGACCACACCGAACGGATGTTGGCCGGCTTCAAATACAGCGGTGGCCTTTATGAGCACCCTGCCATGGTCGAGGGAGGAGGCAGGCTGAGCGGCTGTGACGTTATCGTGCCAGGGGACCTATCATCAGCGGCATTTTTTCTGGTTGGAGCGACGATCTCGGAGGGATCTTCTGTCAGGTTGGAAAACATTGGTGTCAATCGAACACGTTCGGGTATTCTGGACATTCTAATAACAATGGGGGCAGATATCCGGGTTGAATCCAAACGAATGGTCTGTGGAGAAGAGGTGGCGGATCTGATCGTTCGACACAGTCCTCTGAATGGCATTTCGATCGATCCGGAGCTTGTTTCGAGATCCATCGACGAGTTCCCTGTTATAGCTATAGCCGCAGCGTGCGCAAAAGGGAATACAACAATACGGGGTGCTGAAGAACTCAGAGTCAAGGAAACGGACCGAATTATAGCCATCGTAAAGGGGCTCAAAGCGCTGGGTGTCCAGGTTGTTGAGCTGGAAGACGGTATGGTTATTACGGGCGGTGAACTCCGCGGTGGTGATGTTCATAGCTACCAGGATCACCGCATTGCGATGGCCTTTTCCGTCGCTGGAGCAGCGACGAAAGGTAACGTCTATATAGAAGATTGCGGCAATGTTGAGACTTCTTTTCCGAACTTCGTATCAGAAGCGGCAGGGTCGGGATTAAATATAGTAGAGCGATTTGGCGAATCGGAATGACTGATGTGCCGGTCCTGGCGATTGATGGCCCGGGTGGATCCGGAAAAGGAACCATTGCCTTCAAGATTGCAACGGCCAGGAACTGGCATATCCTGGATAGTGGCGCACTTTACCGGGCCTTTTCTTTTGCCGCAGATCAAAACGGGGTATCACCAGGTGACACGAGGGCTCTTCAAGCGCTTTTTCGCACGATAGTTATCCAGTTTAAGATATCCAGTGGCAGCGAGCTTCGAGTGCAAGTCAATGGTACTGACGTTACGGAACAGATTAGGAGTGCTGAAGGTGGGGTTCTGGCCTCAAAATATGCTTCAGTACCAACCGTCAGGAACTGCTTGTTGTCAAGACAGAGGCAGGAGCGGAAAGCTCCTGGGTTAGTGGCGGACGGGCGAGATATGGGCACCGTCGTTTTTCCGGACGCAACACTTAAAATCTACCTGACGGCGAGCATCAGAGTAAGGGCAGAAAGGCGCTATAAACAGTTGAAGGGTAAGGGTTTTGATGTTAACCTTGCGCGCATTGAGCAAGAGGTGTCCGACCGGGACGACAAAGACAGTTCCCGGGCAGTATCGCCGATGAGGCCAGCTGAAGATTCCATCTTGGTCGATACATCAGATTTGAGGATCGCGGAGGTCGTGAAGAAGATTGACAGTCTGCTCGAAGATAGTTTGGAATTGATCCCCTGATTCCGATTCTACTTCCAGCGACCACCGCCTCGTTACGTGGCATCGCAAATCAACTGCCCAACAAGGGCCTGACTGCGTTGACCGAAATTCACTGCCAACGACGTACCTTTGGAACCTGATTCCTGGATAAAACCCACCATGTCAGAAAGTTTTGCCGAACTGCTCGAGGAGAGCTTCAAAAAGTCGCAAATGAACCCGGGCGCTGTCATCGAAGCGGAGGTAGTCGATGTCAATGGCGACTTCGTTGTGGTCAACGCGGGTCTTAAGTCAGAGTCTGAGATCCCAGCAGTCCAGTTCAGAGACTCCGAAGGTAATGTTTCGGTAACTGTTGGAGACCGTGTCGAGGTTGCAATCGAAACAGTTGAAGATGGTTTCGGTAATACCCGTCTCTCTCGCGAACGGGCCCGCAGAGTCAAATCATGGGAAGTGCTTGAGCAGGCTTTTGAGGCACAATCGATCGTCACAGGATTTCTAACCGGTAAAGTCAAAGGCGGATTTACCGTGTCTATCGATGAGGTACGTGCTTTCCTCCCCGGATCTTTAGTGGACGTGCGACCGGTAACGGATACCAACTTTTTGGAAAACAAGGAACTGGAATTTAAGGTCATCAAACTTGATCGAGCCAGGAACAATGTCGTCGTATCGCGAAGAGCCGTCGTAGAAAAGGAGATGGAAGCCGAGCGTGCTCAATTGCTCGAGAACCTGGAAGAAGGTCAAATTATTAAAGGTGTCGTAAAGAACCTCACCGACTATGGAGCTTTCGTCAACCTGGGTGGCCTGGATGGTCTTCTTCATATAACGGATATTGCCTGGAAAAGAGTAAAGCATCCTTCCGAGGTGCTTTCGGTCGGCCAAGAGTTGGACGTTCGTGTCTTGAAATTCGATCGTGAGCGAAATCGGGTCTCACTGGGCCTGAAGCAACTTGGAGAGGATCCTTGGTCTGATATTGCGAGGCGTTACCCGGAAAACACTCGGATATTCGGGAAGATAACCAATTTAACCGACTATGGTGTTTTCGTTGAGCTCGAAGAAGGTGTCGAAGGGTTGGTTCATGTCTCGGAAATGGATTGGACAAATAAGAACGTGCATCCCAGTAAGGTCTGTCGCCTGGGTGACGAAGTCGAGGTCATGGTGCTGGAGGTGGATTCAGAAAGGCGTCGTATTTCCCTCGGCATCAAGCAGTGCATTGCTAATCCATGGGAAGAATTCGCTGCTACGAACAATCGCAACGACAGAATCACAGGGCAGATCAAATCAATCACTGACTTTGGTGTCTTCATCGGGCTTGAAGGTGGCATTGATGGCCTGATACACCTTAGCGACTTGTCCTGGGACCGTCCCGGGGAGGACATTGCCAGGGAATACAACAAGGGAGATGAGATTACAGCCGTCGTACTATCAGTAGATCCTGATCGGGAAAGAATCTCCTTGGGTATTAAGCAGGCGCAAGAGGATCCGTTCGGTGCGTACGTTTCGGCTAACCCTAAAGGAACCATCGTTAAGGGAACTGTAGAATCCGTAGATGCCAAAGGCGCAGTGGTAAGACTGGCAGAGGGCATTGAGGGTTACCTGCGGGCAGCTGAATTGTCCCGAAATTTTGTGGAGGACGCCCGCAACGCTCTGCAGAAGGACGCCGATATTGAAGCGAGGATAACGAGTATTGAGCGCAAAACCCGACGGATCACACTATCCGTGAAAGCGTTGGAGACAGAAATAGAAGGTCGTGCCATTGAAGAATATGCATCAAAAGGGTCAACTACCGTATCCCTTGGTGAGAAGCTTATGGAGCAACTGGAAAAACAAGACCCTTGAGAGAAACAATTCCGACCTCAGGAGTCAACATGGACACCAGTAAAACGCAATCATATGACCAAGTCTGACCTTATTGATCACTTGACCCGTGTGCAATTGCATTTGTCACCGAGAGACATAGAATCGTCGGTTAATTCAATATTAGAGCACATGAGTCAGTCGTTAATCGAAGGTGATCGAATCGAGATTCGAGGCTTCGGTAGCATAGGGCTTCGCTACAGAGCGCCCAGACTTGGAAGGAATCCCAAGACAGGGGCAGCCGTACATGTCGATGCCAAATATGTTCCTCACTTCAAACCCGGCAGAATGCTTCGTGAGCGAGTCAACCATGGTCTATCAGGTGCGAGTCAACTCGTTACCTCTGAGAAGCCGACCACTGGATAGCGCGACGGCCTGCATAACGCATTTCTAGCTCTGATTTGTGAGAGTATTGCTTCTCGCCTTAGTTACCTTTCTCCTGCTCATATTGGGATCGACGTTCGCCGTCAGGAACCCACAGCAGGTCTCGATCGACTATTATTTTGGCCTGGGTTATCAGGGTTCTCTGGCTGGACTGATACTACTTTCGTTCAGCATCGGGGTGACTGTAACTATTTTGGCAATTGGTTGGCGGGTGGTGCGACTCAGACGGGCTCTCAACAAGGCCAACCGCGCTATCAGCCTCGAATGTTCGGAACAACATGTTAGAAAAGTAACTGACACTCGGCAAAGGTAAATAACTTGGATCCGGTCTGGCTTCTTATATTTCTGCCCTTTGCGGCGGCTTCGGGCTGGTACGCTGCCAGGCATGGATGGCACTATCCGTCTGGCCCTGAAAAATTGCTTCCAACCACCTACTATCGGAGTCTCAACTATTTACTTAATGAACAGCATGACAAGGCACTGGACGTCCTGATTGAAGCATTAGAGGAACATGAGGAAACGGTAGAAATTCAGTTGGCCCTGGGAAGTCTATTCCGGCGCCGAGGTGAGGTCGAAAGGGCAACACAGGTGCATCAGAATCTGGTCGCGCGCAGCGGTCTCGATCCGAAGCAGAGGCTGCATGCACTGTTCGAGCTTTCACAAGATTATTACAAAGCGGGCTTATTGGATCGAGCCGAAAACCTTCTAGTCGAGGTAACTGTCTCGTCGGAATTTGCGGAGTCCGCTTACCGCCTGCTGGTGCAGATCTATGAACAAGAAAAGGAGTGGGAAAGTGCGGTTGCTGCCGCATCAAAACTGAGTGAGACCAGTGGAGATGATCTGACGGGTCTCATAGCTCAGTTTCTTTGTGAACTCAGTGATTCAAGCATGGCGGCAGGGAAATATCCGGAAAGCGAAACTCATATCAAAGAGGCTCTGCGGACGGACCCAGACTGTACGCGGGCGTTGATACAGTCGGGGAGGCTATATGCGATTCGAGGGCAGCACCGATCAGCGAGAGGAGCATGGTCCAGGATCTCTGAAAGAAGGCCAGAAATGGTGGTCGACGTGGTAGACCTGGTCCGCAGTAGTTACGAA
>PVBE010982910.1_pt1 | contig 55691 bp, 49 predicted proteins | sample 1631181 | NCBI WGS metagenome assembly PVBE01 (sample SAMN08397723, study PRJNA350692) | Marine metagenome, whole genome shotgun sequencing project. | isolation source: water | place: Pacific Ocean | collected 2012-04
CAACCGACGATGACGACGCGACCGACGACGACGACGCGACCGACGACGACGACGCGTCCACCGACGACGACGACGCGACGGGCGACGACGACGACAGCGCCACCGACCCGGACGGCTGCAACTGTGAGTCTTCCCTCGCCGCCGGCGCCGCCCCCGCCGCGCTCCTCTTGCTGCTGCCCCTCGCCGCCACCCGCCGCCGGCGCTGAGCGGGACTACCCGAGCAAGGCCGCGACCTCCTCGGCGAGCGCCAGGCTGGAGGTCAGACCCGGCGACTCGATCCCCGCGAGCGTGATCCAGCCGGGCAGGTCCATGGCGACCACGAAGTCCCGAAACATCCCCGGACCGGGCACGGGCTTGGACCGCACCCCGGCCATGTCGGGGGTGAGGTCCTCGGGTTCCAGCCAGGCGAACAACCGGCGGCCCGCGCGCCAGAACACGTCCCGCTTGGCGGGGTCGACGTACAAGTCGAAGGGAGGCCCGTCCACCCACTCGAAGTCGGGCCCCAGCCGCAGACCGCCGCCGACGTCGAGGCAGATGTGCACCCCGAGGCCTCCGTCCGTGGCTCGGCCGACCGGGTAGACCAGGCGCTGAACGCGGCCCCGGTGGCGGGGCGAGACCGCGAACCAGACGCCCTTGCAGGCGTAGTTGGGGTAGGCGTCGATGCCGACCAGCGCCGACACCGCCGGCTGGCCCAGCCCGGCAGCGTTGATCACGGCCCGCGCGAGCACGCGCGTGCGCGATCCACCGTGTTCGACCGCGACGTCCCAGCCCCCGGCGGTCGAATCGGCCCCCACCACGTTCGCGTCGAACAACACGTCCGCGCCGCCCGCTTCAGCCTCCGCCTCCAGCGATGCGGCGAAGCGATGCGAGTCGACGATCCCGGACCACGGCGACCAGAGCGCGGCGTCTCCATCGGTGCCCGGTTCGAGCCGACGCAGCTCGGTGCGATCGACCAGCGTCAGCCCCTCGACGCCGTTGGCCCGCCCCCGCGCCAGGAGCCCCTCCAACTCAGCCGCTTCGGAGTCTCCGAGGGCCACGATGACCTTCCCGATCCGCGGCGCCGCGATCCCGAGCCGATCGCAGCGCTCGTACAGCAGGTGCCGGCCCCGAACGCAGCTGAGCGCCTTGCGCGACCCCTCCGGGTAGTAGACGCCAGCGTGCACGACCTCGCTGTTGCGGCTGCTCGTCTCGCGGCAGATGCCGTCGTGGCGTTCCACGACCAACACCGACCGAGTCGCGCTCAGCGCCGCCGCACAGGCCAGTCCGACCACGCCGGCGCCGACGACGAGGACGTCGTAGTCCACCTAGCCGTTCGGGCCCCAGGCGGAGTCCAGCCACCAGTGGAACATCAGCAGCGTCCACAGCGGCTTGCGCCGGTCGCGCCGACCGCTGAGGTGATCGTCGATGAGCGAGTCCACGACCGCCTGATCGAACCAACCCGTGCGCCCCGCGGCGCCGCCGCCGAGGGTGTCGATCAGCAGGTCCCGCCACGGCCCCTTGAGCCAGTGCGCCACCGGCATGCCGAAGCCCTTCTTGGGGCGCTTGATCACCTGCGGCGGCAGGTGCGCGCCGACGGCCCGCTTGAGGATGTGCTTGCCCGAATTGGCCTTCACCTTGAGCTTGAAGGGGATGCGCGCCGCCATCTCGACCACGCGGTGATCCAGGAACGGCACCCGCACCTCCAGGCTGTTGGCCATCGACGCGCGGTCCACCTTCACCAGGATGTCGTCGCCCATGTAGGTGCGCAGGTCCAGGTGCATCAGCCTGTGCAGCCCGCAGTACGTGTCCGGCTCGGCGTGGATCGCGTCCAACTCCGACCAGGGCGTGTCCGCCGCCAACTGGGCCCGCACTTCCGGCGCCAGCACCGACCGCATCTCCCCTTCGAGGAACGAACCGAGCCAGGTGGCCTGCCGCCGCGGATCCGTCAGCGGCGCACCCGCCAGGAACCGGCGGATCTTGTAGTCCGTGGAGATGTTCTCGAACGAGCTCGGCAGCGCCCGATCCGCGATCTTGCCGGCCGCCGTCAGCAGCGGCCCCATCAGCGGCTTCCGCATCAACCGGCGGGCCGCCAGCTGCGCGTTGTAGGTCGGGTACCCGGCGAACAACTCGTCCGCCCCGTCGCCCGACAGCACGACCGTCACGCCCTCTTCCTTGACCGTCTTGCTGAGGAACCAGGTGGGGAGGATCGACGCGTCCGCGAACGGTTCGTCCACGAACCCGCGCACCGCCTCCAGGGCGCCGGTGAACTCGTCCTGGGAGAAGACCCGCGCCGTGTGCTTGCTCCCGATGCGGTCCGCCACCGCCTGCGAAAACGGCGCCTCGTTGAACGACTCCTCCTCGAAGCCGATCGAGAACGTGCGCAGGTCCGGCACCTCCTCGGCCATCAACGCCGAGATCGCCGAACTGTCCACTCCCCCGGACAGCAGCGCCCCGATCGGCACCTCGCTGACCAGCCGGAGCTTCGTCGCGTCCCGCAGCGCGTTCAGCAGCGACGGAATCCAGTCCCGCTCCGTGTCCGCGCCCGCCGGCGGCAGCGGCAGCTCGGGGTGCTCCCAGCCGTCCCGCCCCACGTCCCAGTGCAGCGTCCAGTAGCGCACCTTGCGACTGCTGCCGTCGGCGCGGACGTGCAGGTAGTGCCCGGGGAGGAGCTTCTCGATCCCCTTGTAGATCGACCGCGGCGACGGCACGTACTCGAACATCAGGTACCGCGCGAGCGCATCCGCGGCGATCTCCCGCGGCACCGCCGGATGCAGCAGCAGCGACTTCAGCTCGCTCCCGAACACCCACGTGCCGCCGAACTGGCCGACGTGCATCGGCTTGTTCCCGAGCCGGTCGCGGGCCACGAACAGCGCGCCGCTGCGCCCGGCCCAGATCGCGAACCCGAACATGCCGTTGAGCCGCTTCAGCAGCCCCTCGATGCCCCACGCCTCGTAGCCGTGGGGGAGGATCTCGGTGTCGCCGTCGGTCTGCAGGTCGTGCCCGAGCCCGATCAACTCCTCCCGGATCGCCCGGTAGTTGTAGATCTCGCCGTTGAACACGCAGACCGTCTTGCCCGACGGCCCCCACTGCGGCTGGTGCGACGCCGCCACGTCGATGATCGACAGCCGTCGCGCCGCCAGCCCCACGCCGGGGCCGGTCCAGATCCCCTCTTCGTCGGGTCCTCGGTGCGTGATCGCGTCGCACATCCGCTGCAGCGCGGCGCGCTCGTCGTGACCGATCGGTTCGTTGTCACGAGCCCGAAAGAAGCCCGTCAGCCCGCACATTCACTACCCGAGTTTGCGGACGGGTGGCAGCTCGTGGCTGGTTTGCGATGCGCCGATCAGTGGCGTCTTCGCTTCGATCCCGCGCACCTGGCGTACCCGGTACGGCGCCTTCTGCTGGATCTCGAAGTTCATCCGGATCATCACCTCCGCGAGGAGGCCGAAGAACAGCGAGTTGACCCCGAGCATCACCGCCAGCGCGCTGATGTGGATCATCGGGTTCTTGTGGATCCAGGTGCCGTCGGTGAACTTCAGCAGCACCGCCCAGGCGGCGAAGAGGATGCCCACAGCGATCGCCGCGAATCCGTAATACCCGAAGAAATACAGGGGGTTGGTATAGAAGTCGCGGAGGAACACCGTCGTCATCAGGTCCAGCACGACGCGGAACGTGCGGCTCAACCCGTACTTGCTGCTGCCCTTGGTCCGAGCCCGGTGGTTCACCGGCACTTCGATCATCCGCGCGCCCGCCCACGTGACGTAGATCGGGATGAAGCGGTGCATCTGCCCGTACAGCTCGATGTCGTCGACGTACTCGCGCCGGTAGACCTTGAGGGTGCAGCCGTAGTCGTGAAGCACCACGCCGGTGGTCCGCGAGATGAGCCAGTTGGCGCACTTGCTCGGGATCTTGCGAACGATCCAGTTGTCCTCACGCTTCTTGCGCCAGCCGCAGATGAGGTCGTAGTCGTCCAACAACGGCAGCAGCCGGGGGATGTCCTTCGGATCGTTCTGCAGATCCGCGTCCATCGAGATCAGCACGTCGTAGGAGGCGTGCTTGATCCCCGCGGCCATCGCCGCGGTCTGGCCGTAGTTGTGGATGAAGTGAACGACCTTGAAGCGCGGGTCGTCGGCGTGGAGCTGGTCCAGCGCCTGGGTGGTGCCGTCGGTGCTGCCGTCGTTGACGAGGATGACCTCGTACTCGATCCCGGTGTCGTCGAGCGCACGCGTGATCTCACCGTGGAGATCATCGACGTTCTCGACCTCGTTGTAGACCGGGATGATCAGCGAGATCGGGCCATAGTCAGCGGGGTTTGGTTCGGTCACGGGCGGTGAATATAGCTGGCCTACCTCTTATTCCGCTCGATGAGGCTCAACCAAGTCGCGATGGCGACGATGAGCAAACCCGAGACAAGAGAATCGAACCCGCGAAAGGGCACACCCGAGCGAAAGCCGGGGTCGCAAAGCTCCTGACCTGACTGCCTCCGGGCAATGGTTTGAAGGGCTGCCGAACGGAACCTTTACGGGTCGATGCATTCGCTGCTTCGTGTGACCTCGTGAAGGGATTTGATCCATGACTCGCGTCCTCGCTTCCGCTGAGAGCTTCTGCGCGATGATCCTGTGCGCCATCGCCACGGGGTACGTCTTCATCTTCTCCGGCTGCTCGCCGGTGATGGACCTGGAGACGGCGCGAGCGGAGGCCCAGTACATGCCGGTCGAGGTCGCCGCCACGCTCGCTCTGGGCATCAGCCGAGCCCAGGACTACGGCGCCCACAGCGTCGCCGTGCACAGCAGCTACAGCAACGGCACCCCCATCACGCAGGACGGCTGCATCGGCATCGCCCTGACCGACGACTTCGCCATCGATGGCGTCGGCGAGCTGGTCTACGACTTCGGCGCCTGCGGCTCGCAGAGCGGCCTCGTGCAGGTCAACCAGACCGTCACCTACAGCCTCCCCGAGGGGCAGAGCGCCGAGGACTTCGCCGACGAGAACGACAACGGCATCCCCGACGAGTTCGAGAACGGTGGCATGGACGGCAGCGGCCTCGTGGGCGAGATCACCGCGACCGCCAACATCAACGTCACCTACAACGGCTACAAGGAAGGCCTGCTGAACATGAGCGGCGGCATGGCCCTGGCCGGTGGCGTGCTCGACAGCGACGGCACCGGCGGCGACCTCGCCGCGGCCCTCAGCGTCTCGGCCCTGGACTACGGCACGACCGTCACCGCCGACGGCACCTGGGCCGCCTCCCCCGCCAACCCCGACGCCCAGCTGCTCAGCTTCGCCGGCTCCTTCACCAGCGCCACGGGCCTGGAGTGGACCATCGTCGCCGAGAACGTCGAGATGGCCCCCGGCTGCAACGACGCCATGGGCGGTCAGCTGACGGCCCGCTACTCCGGCGAAGCCGGCGACGTCGAGGTCATCGCGGTCTTCGACAACGTCTGCGACGGATGTGCCCACCTCATCATCGACGGGGTCAGCCAGGGGCAAGCCTGCTTCCCTGACAGCCCCCTGCTTCAGACCAACAACGACGACAGGGAGGAAGCGTAAGCGACTGCCCGCGGGATTCGCCCCCCGCACGCCTGCAAGAGAGCCTGCCCTCCGGGGCAGGCTCTCGCCGTTCTGGCTAGCGGCAGGACTGGATGGTGGGGGTCGGCAGCCCCTCGGGCATGCAGGCGCCGAGCTCCTCGCGCCAGGTGCAGACGAACTCGGTGCGCAGACCGGCGACGTCGCCGCAGGCCGGGACCGTCCCCGCCGGAGCGCATCCGGCGCAGGGCTCGCAACCGTTGACGCACCAGCCGGCCGTGGGGCCCGTGCACTCGTCGCTGAAGCCGCACGTCGCCAGCGCCGGCTGGAACATCTCCTCGCTGCCGTCGCAGTCGTAGTCGTAGCTGCCGTCTCCGCGATCGCTGGTGAAGAACTCGGTTTGGGCCGGGTGGACCCACGGGTTGTTGTCCATGCAGTCCCCGTCATCGACGCCCCAACCGTCGCCGTCGGCGTCGTAGCCGGTGTCGTCTCCGTAGACGGCGATGATCTCGAAGGGGAGCGCGCGCGAGCGCTTGTTGTCGTCGGTCCGCACCACCGTGAGGAGATGAATGCCGGGCACGTGGGCCGGCACGGTCGTCGTGTAGATGCCCGCAACGCCGGTCGCGAACAACGGCGCGAACACGTCGTCGAACCGGGCCTCGATCGGTCCCTTGGCATTGGCGAGGCGGAGCGTCAGGGGCGCGCCCGGCTCCGCTGCATCGACGGACATCGTCTGGATGACAGGGCCGAGGAAACCACACAGCACCAGCCCCCCGGACTGCGTCGTGCCTTCCACCACCGTGGGCTCGGTCTCGAGCTCGTCGCAGCTGCTCTGGGTGGTCGGGCCCGGGTCGTGCAGCTGGCAGGACCAGGGCACGTCCGGCGGAACAGTGATGGCGAGCTCCCATATCGCGTGGTCGCGATCGGGGACCAGCGGCGATCGGCCGAAGCTCGCGCCACCTCCAACCTCGGTCTCCGCGGGCTCACCGTTGAGGGTCGCCTCCACGTGCTGATCGCCGAACACCTTGATGTTCAGGTGCACCTCGAAGCCGACGAAGTCGAACTCGTTGTAGCAATCCGGGGAGGGCTCGTAGACGTCGTTGTAGTGCCAGTCGTTGAGGATGTGGAGCTTCTGGTCGCCCCCGTAGTCGAGGTACAGGTGCGTGTAGACGCCCGTCAGGGGCTGCACGTCGAACCACTCGAAGTGGTCCGCCGAGGTCAGGTCGGGAGACCAGTCGGTGAAGCCACCATCCAGCGTGTGGGCGTAGCTCGACTGGGGCTGGCTCGTCCACCCTCCGCCGTCGCCTTCGCTGTCATTGCCGTCCCAGCCGTCGTCGTTGGGCTCATGGGGCGTGGGTTCCTCGTCCTCGGCCGCGGGAGTCGGCTCAGCCTCAGGCTCGGGGTCCGGGTTCGAATAGACGCAGGCAGCGCCCAGCAGAACGCCGAGCGCGAGGAGCAGATGGATCCGAGTCATTGGGTCGCCTTTCCCCCGAGAAGCCAACCCAGACTAGGCGGGGACGAGGGAAAAGCGGAAGGGGCGCGGTTTCGCCCGAAGCCTCAGTCCTCGAGGCGCTCGCCGCCGGAACCGCCGCTGTGCACCGCGGCCCAGCGCCACTCGGCGTCGCACGAGGTGATGTCGCAGGGCTGGTCGCTCAAGGCGGTGGTGCCGGCGACCTCGACGATCACCGAACCGGTGGCGATGTCCCAGCCCTCCTCGCCGAAGTCGAAGTCGATGTCCACGGTGAGGTCGAACTCGCAGCCGATGTCGTCCTGTTCGAGCAGCACGGAGAAGTCGGAGCCGAGGTAGCCGTCCTCCACGGTGGTCGCCTCGGCGAACCGGCTGCCGGTGAAGACTCGGTCGTCGTTCCCCTCGACGTCGGCGAAGAAGACGCTGCCGTCGCCACGTTCGAACTGGGCCTGCGAGGCGGCCTGGCTCAGCGGTCCCCCGCGAGTGACGCTCATGTCGTCGGGGGCGAGGTTCGACATGGCGTCGGTGAACGTCGTCGCCCGCGCGGTATCGACCCCGGCGGCGCAGGAGGCGGCGAACAGGAGCACGTCGTCGAGGCGGTAGTCGCCGGTCTCGTTGGTGGAGCAGCCGGTCAGGAGGACCGAGGCCAGGAGCGCGGGCGTGAGCAGTCGAAGCATGGCGCGCAGTCTACTCAGCCATCCTCCCGAAGTTCGACTACCGCTTCGAAGACGACGTCGTTGTAGTCGTTGTCGGCGCCGTCCTCGTGCTCGAGGAGCCAGTGGTTCGGGGAGGTCTCGTTCACGTGGAACGCGGCGGGGTCCAGCGTCGAGAAGGTGGTCGAGCAGGACGTGGACGTGAAGTGCATCACCGAGCAGGAACGTCACGGGCCCGACGTCGACCTCGGTGCCGATGGTTCCGTGGACCTCTCCCACCATGTCCGCGATGACGACCGGCTGGTCCATCGCGAGGTAGATGTCGCAGCCCGCGTCGACGGACTGGATGGTCACGTAGAGGTGACCGCGGTCGTAGATGAACATCTCCTGGGCGGCGCCGGTGGGGATGTCCTCGGGTTCGCCGTCGCAGTTGGAGTCGATCCCGTCGCAGGTCTCTTCCGCGCCGGGGAAGAGCGTTGCGTCCTCGGGAGCGCAGTCGCTTTCGTCGGGGGTGCCGTCGCCGTCGGTGTCCGGGGGCGGGGGGGTGACGTCGTCGTCGTCGTCGTCCGAGGCGGCGCTGTCGTCATCGTCGGGGATGTCGGGGTAGCTGTCGTCGTCGTCCAGGGTGACGTCGGCAAGCGGGTAGCAGCCGGTCAGAAGCATGAGGGCGAGGAGGAGCGCGCGGGTCCAGATCGTGGGCACGAAGCTCCGCCTCGTGGTGCACCACAGCACCCCCGAGGTCCCCGTCCGCGCCGACCCCGCGCAGCTGGATCAGGTGGTCACGAACCTCGTGACCAACGCCAAGCACTCTTCGCTTCCCAGCGGGACCATCTCGGTGCACACCGACCTCATCCCGATCGGGATGGCCCGACCCTGCCCGTGCCAGGTCCGTCGGCACCCGGGCCCCCTTGGGCTGCTGATGGTGGAGGACGACGGCACCGGAATGGAGCCCGAGGTGGCGGCGCGGATCTTCGAGCCGTTCTTCTCGACGCGGGACTCGACCACCGGAACCGGCCTGGGGCTGGCGACGGTCTCGGACATCGTGGAACGCAGCGGAGGGCACGTGTGCGTGACCAGCGCGGTCGGCAAGGGCGCCGTGTTTCGGGTGTTCCTGCCCGCGGACCTCTAGCTCAGCCCGGTCCCACGTGGTGCAGCCGTTGCACCTCTTCTCGGAGCGCCTCGAACGGGATCGCCAGGTCCTTGATGAGCCCGTCGCTGAGGTCGTAGACCCAGCCGTGCACGCTGGGGAACCCGAACTCCTCGTAGTGCCGCTGCAGCGCCGAGGTCTTGATGACGTTGGCGCACTGCTCCCACACGTTCAGTTCGATCAATCGACGGTGCCGGGCTTCCTCGTCGGGGAGCGCTTCGAGCTCGTCCTGGTGGAAGCGATAGACGTCGCGGATCTCGCCGAGCCAGCCGTGCAACAGCCCATGGTCGGCGTGCTCGGTCGCCGCGTGAGCCGCTCCGCAGCCGTAGTGGCCGCAGACGATCACGTGGCGCACGTGCAGGTGCTCGACGGCGTACTGGATCACCGCCTGCGCGTTGGCGTCGGTGTTGACCACCAGGTTGCCGACGTTGCGGTGCACGAACACCGAGCCCGGCCGCAGCCCCATGATGGTGTTGGCGGGGACCCGGGAGTCCGCGCAGCCGATGTAGAGGAAGTCGGGTGACTGTCCCGCGGCGAGGGTCTCGAAGAAGGAAGGGTCCTCCTCCATGGTCCGCGCGACCCAGTCGCGGTTGTTCTGGAGGACCTGTCGGTATTCGTCGGTCGGCATGGTCACTCATCCTGCCAGAACGACAAACCGGGACTCAAGCTACTGCTCGGCCCCGGCCGTCGAACCGCCTCGAAGGGCGGAAAACTAAGAACTAACCGTTCTTGGAGTTCTGCACGTCCACGCGGATCTCCTGGGCCAGGCCCTTGAGCTCCTGCATCGCCTTGCGCAGGCGGGTGCCGGCAGCCTTGTTGCCCTTGCCGTAGAACTTGTCCGCTTCTTCGCGGGCCGTGGCGACGAGCGCCTCAAGCTTCTCGATCGAATCCATGTCGTCTGCTTCTCCAGGTTGCCGCTCCATGCAGCAGGGCGAGCATCCTAACGCCCAGAATGGCTGGCGCTACCCCTCAGAGCCCTAGAAAAGCCAGAATTGGGTCCATTCGCCGTCCTGGTACTAGGATGTCGGGCCATGGACGGGGACCGACGACGACGGCGCATGCTCGCGGCGATGGGGCACGGACCCATCTTCGACAGCGAGGACGACCTGCTCGGCTTCGACGTCTTCGCCGCCACGATCGCCGAGCTGATCGACGACCCCGCGGTGGGCCGCACCGTCATCGCCGTCAACGGCCCCTCCGGCAGCGGCAAGTCGAGCCTCGGCCACCTGATCGAGACGAAGCTCAAGGCGCTCGTCTCCGGCGATCGCCCCGTCGTCTGGTTCGACGCCTGGATGCACGACGAAGCCGACAACCTGAGCTCGGCCTTCATCGCCCGCCTGCTGCTGGCCGCGGACGACCACCGCCTCCCCATCGTGTGCTGGTTCCGGCCCCTGCCGCTGCGGCTCATCCCCCCCGGCGATCGGATCAAGAAGTGGATCCCGCTGGTCCTCTTCCTCGCGGCGCTCGTCGGCGCCCTCACCGGCGCCGTGGGCGTGCCCACGAGCGAGCTGTTGGGCATCACGCTGGGGCCCGTCGTCGGCGGCCTGGGCGCGCTGGCGGTGACCGCCCGCTTCCTCTTCACCACCGCCGACTCGGTCGCCGCGTTCGTCCGCAACCCCGGCCGCATGGCCGAGAGCGGGGCCCTGGAGCGCGTGCGCAAGCAGCTTGCGTCGGTGATCGCCCAGGCCACCCGGGGCGGTCCCCCGCTGGTCATCGTCATCGACGATCTCGACCGCGTCCGCGGCTCCGCCAGCGGCGACATCCTGGAGGCGATCGATCAGCTCATCCCCGGCCCCGTCGCCGTCGTCGTGCTCGCCGAGGTCGACACCCTCGTCCGCGCCGCCGAAGCCAAGTACGGCTCCCCCGACAAGGACTCCGGCCGCCGCTACGTCGAGCGGATGATCCCCGTGCAGTTCGACCTGCCGTGGCGCAACCCGGCCTGGAGCACGGCGCTCCTGAACGCCCGCATCGAGCACTACCCGGGCGCGCGGGAGGCGGTCGGCAGCTACCTCGAGGACGCCCTCCTCCCGGCCCGGCGGATCAAGCGTGTGCTCAGCCGGCTCCAGCTCAGCCTGCGCATCGCGGAGGCCCGAGGCTTGTTCGCCGAAGGCTCGCCCATCGGCCCCCCTCACGTGGGCAAGTGGGTCGTGCTCCAGGAGCGCTGGCCCGGGGTCGCCGCGCGGCTGATCGCCGAGCCCGGCAAGCTCGCGGCGGTCGAGGCGCGGCGATGAAGGGGCTGACGGACGCCTACGGCTCGAGCACCCGCTTGCGGGCCGTCCTGGCTGCAGAGCCCATGCTCGCGGAGCATCTGAACGCCCTCGTCCTGTTCGAGGCGCCCTCGGTTTGACTTCGAGGGTCCGCTCCGGTCGAATGGCGGGCCTGCTCAACCCTGGGAAGCCCTGAATGTCGATCACTCTGCGTGGCTACTGCTACCTCGACAGCCTGCAGCCTCACCTCGCGTCGTTCATTGGAACGACCGCGCGAGGGTTCCTGCCGGTCCCCGGTCAGGCCAGCCTCTGGATCGAGACGGCCCCCGGCATGGTCATCAACTCGCTGACCGACGTCGCCCTCAAGGCGACCGACTGCCAGCCCGCCATCCAGTTGGTGGAGCGGCGCTACGGCGCCCTCGAGTTGCACCACAGCGACAAGGGTCAGGTGCTCGCCGCCGGCGACGCCATCCTCGGCCACCTCGGCTTGAACGAGGACGGTCGGGTCAAGCCGAAGGTCGTCAGCGACCAGATCATCCGGTCGATCGAGCCGTACCAGACCCAGCTGCTCAACCGGATTCGGTACGGGCAGATGATCGTGCCCGGCGAGTCCCTCTTCATCCTCGAGTGCGTGCCCGCCTGCTACATCACGCTGGCCGCGAACGAGGCCGAGAAGGCCGCCAACGTAAACCTCGTCGAAATGCGCTCGATCGGAGCCTTCGGCCGCCTGTACATGGGTGGCTCGGAAGCCGAAATCGACTGTGCCCGCGACGCCGCCATCGCTGCCATCAACAGCGTGACCGGCGTCGAAGGAAAGGACTAAGCAGACCATGTCCGATGCCCTTGGAATGATTGAGACCCGCGGCTTCGCCGCCATGGTCGAGGCCAGCGACGCGATGGTGAAGGCCGCGCGCGTGGAGCTCATCGGCTACGAGAAGATCGGCGGCGGCTACGTCACTGCCATCGTGCGCGGCGACGTCGCGGCGGTGAAGGCGGCGACCGAAGCCGGTGCCCGCGGCGCCCAGCGTGTCGGCGAGCTCGTCTCGGTGCACGTGATCCCGCGCCCCCACGCCAATGTCGACGCTGCCCTCCCGCTGGGCCGCGCGGCCAAGGGGAAGAAGTAGCCGCGTGAAGCTGGCGCGCGTCGTTGGGACGGTCGTCGCCTCGCGCAAGGACCCCAAGCTGGAAGGACTCACGTTCTTCCTGCTCGAGGACCTCGACGGGAAGATGAAGCCCCGGGGATCCATCGTCGTCGCTGCCGACTCGGTCGGTTGTGGTGTCGGCGAGGTGGTCCTGTACGCCTCCGGCAGCAGCGCCCGGCAGACCAACCAGACCGACAAGCGTCCTTGCGACGCGACCGTCATGGCGATCATCGACTCGATCGATCTGGCCGACGGCGGATCGCTGTACAGCAAGGCTGAAGGGTAGGACTCATGGCCGATCTGAGCGCCAACGAGATCCAGGCCATCGTGAACAAGGTCGTGGGTCGCCTCGGCGGTCCCGCGGCGGGCGCTGGAGGCCTCGGCACCGGCGCCTCGGGTGGCGCCTCCACCGTCGAGATCAAGATGAGCGGCCGGGGTCTGTTCCCGGACGTCGACTCGGCCGTCAGCGCCGCGCGGCAGGCCTTCCAGATCTTCTCCACGGTCCCCTTGGAGACCCGCAAGCGGATGATCGCGAACGTGCGACGCCGCTGCACCGAGGCCGTCGACCTGATGAGCCGCCTGGCCGTCGAGGAGACCGGCCTGGGCCGCACCGCGGACAAGGTCACCAAGAACCTGCTCGTCATCAACAAGACCCCGGGCCCGGAGATCCTCGAGCCGAAGGTCTTCACCGGCGACCACGGGCTCTGCCTCACCGAGTACGCCCCCTACGGCACGTTCGGCGTCATCACCCCCTGCACCAACCCGACCGAGACCGTCATCAACAACGGCATCGGGATGCTGTCGGCGGGCAACACGGCCGTCTTCAACTTCCACCCCTCCGCCAAGAAGGTGTCGGCGCTGTGCATCAGCCTGATCAACGACGCCATCGTGGAGGCGGGCGGGCCTGAGAACACGCTGACCGCGGTCAGCGAGCCGACCATCGCCTCGGCCCAGGCGCTGATGAAGCACCCCGAGGTGCGGCTCCTGTGCGTCACCGGCGGCCCCGCCGTCGTGAAGGTGGCGATGAACAGCGGCAAGAAGGCGATCGCCGCCGGCCCGGGCAACCCGCCCGTCGTCGTGGACGAGACCGCCGACATCGACGCCGCGGGCCGCGGCATCGTCGCGGGCGCGAGCTTCGACAACAACATCGTCTGCATCGTCGAGAAGGAAGTCTTCGTCGTCGATTCGGTCGCTGACGCGCTCATCAAGTCGATGCAGAGCGCGGGCGCGGTGTTGATCAAGGGCAGCCAGGTCCGCCGCCTCGAGCAACTGATCCTGATGGACGACCGCGAGCACATCCACAAGCAGTGGGTGGGCCAGTCGGCGCACAAGTTCCTCGACGCCCTGAACATCCCGTACGACGGCGACCCACGCCTCGTCATCTGCGAGGTCCCCTGGGACCACCCCTTCGTGCAGGTGGAGATGCTCACCGCGATCCTCCCCATCACCCGGGTCAAGGACGTCGACGAGGGCATCGAGCGGGCCATCCAGGCGGAGCACGGCTTCGGCCACACCGCCTGCATGTGGTCCAGGAACATCGAGAACCTGCACCGCATGGCGCGGGTGGTGAACACGTCGATCTTCGTGAAGAACGCCCCCGCCTACGCCGGCCTCGGCGCCGGTGGAGAGGGCTACACGTCCTTCACGATCGCCTCGCCCACCGGCGAGGGTCTGACCACGGCGCTCTCCTTCAGCCGGCAGCGTCGCTGCACGCTGAAGGACTTCTTCCGCATCGTTTAGCCGCGTGCGGCGTCCTGACCCGCCTGCCATCGCGCTCCTGGAGTTCAGCTCCATCGCGCGTGCACTCCGGACCGGCGACGCCATGGTCAAACGGGCCGACGTCTCCGTGCTCCTCGCCGAACCGATCTCCCCCGGCAAGTACCTCATCCTGATCACCGGCGGCGAAGCCGAAGTCGACGAGTCGTGGCGGGCGGGACTGGCCGACGGAGCCGACGCAGTCGTCGATTCGCTGTTCCTGCCGGGCGTGCACGCGGACGTGCTCGACGCCATCGGGGGAGCCAGCAGCAAGCGCGGCAAGGAGCACTCCCTCGCCGTGGTCGAGACCTCGACCGTCGCCGCCGCCATCGTCGCCGCCGACGCCGCCATCAAGGAGGCGCCCTGCGAACTCACGCAGCTGCGCCTCGGCAAGGGCATCGGCGGCAAGGGCGTCTTCACCCTCGCGGGCGAGCTGTGGGACGTGCAGGCGAGCCTCGCCGCGGCGACGACCGCGATCGAAGAACGCGGCGCCACCGTGGGCACCGAGATCGTCGCGCGCCCGGATCCCCGCTTCGAGGGCGGCCTGTAAGGGCTAGCTCTTGTCGGGCTTCACGAAGGTGATGGCCGACCACGGGATGTAGACGCCAGCCTCCTTGGACTCCAGCGTGCCCTGCGGCATGTACTTGACGTGCGTCTGGTCGATCCAGATGCCGGCCTCGTCCATGTCGGTGCAGGTGCCCCACAGGTAGAGGTTCTGGTCGTTCTGGCCTCCCCGGACCATCACGGTCACGGCCTGGCCCTTGAACTTGGTGGGCAGCGCGAGCGCCGAAGCGATGGTCGCAGCCGAGAACATGAGCGTGATGGCGACGGCCAGGGAGCGGATGACGGACTTCTTCATGGGTCTCCTCCTCCCCTCAGGATACCGCTGCGTTATCTTGTCGCCCCGCATGGAACTCGCACGCGTCATCGGCACAGTCGTCGCCTCCCAGAAGTACGAAGGGTTGGAGGGCACCAAGCTCCTGCTCGTCGAACCGCTGGACGAGGTCCTGGCGGTCGTGGGCGAGCCGTTCGTCGCGGTAGACCACGAGCAGAAGGCCGGCCCCGGCGACGTCGTCTCCTGGGTGGGCGGTCGCGAAGCGGCGCTGGTCTGCCCCGTGCACTTCGTCCCCGTGGACGCCGCGATCGTCTCGATCGTCGATGACGTGCAGGTGGAAGCGTGATCCTCGCCCGGGTCATCGGCAACGCCGTCAGCAGCCAGAAGCACCCCGTCTACGAGGGCAAGATCGTGCTGGTCTGCCAGCCCGTGAAACGGGACACCAAGACCAAGCTCGGCTCCGCGTTTCTGGCCTGCGATTCGGTTCAGGCGGGGCCTGGCGATCTGGTCGTGTGCGCCCGCGAGGGCAACGCCGCGCGTCAGGTCCTGGGCGGCCCGGACGACCCGTTCCACGCGGTCATCCTGGGCATCGTCGACGAGGTCACCCTCGGGGCCTGATCAGCCTCCGGCTTCGGGCACGGGGGCCGCATCCTCGGGCGCCGCACCGTCTCCCTTGACGTCCACTTCCGCGGCCAGGCCGGGGACCCGCCACACTTCCTGCGCACCCTCGATGCTGTCGTAGGGGTTGTTGCGGGCCTCGTCGGCGCAGCAGGTCTGGAATCCGGAGACCCAGTAGGGCTGGGCGGTGTTGATGATCGGCGGGATGGCGTCCAGCGGCATGCGCACGTCCAGCGCGGTGCCCGTCCAGAAGCAGTTGGCGACGACCTTCTGGGCCTCGGCGGCCTTCACGTCGCCCAACTCGCAGGGGCGGCCGGTGGTGCCCACCTTGACCTCGACGGTGACCATGTTGCCCTCCTGCTCCAGCCAGAAGCGGACCTCGTGAGTGTTGTCGCCCGTCATCGGGGCGCGGGAGGTCATGCGGCCGTACAGGTACTTGTCGTCCATCACGACGAAGGCGGCGAGCAGGTCGTCCGTGGCGGTGCCCTCGACCTCGTCCTTCGGCGCGTCGGTCAAGTGCGGGTCGAACTCACGCAGCAGCGTGACGACCTCATAAGGCTCAGCGTCGGGGTCAGTGGAGATCTCGGGCGCAGCGTCCTGGCCGGGCGGCGTCGCGCCGATGGTCTCCCACGCGAGGCTCTCGTACTGGCTCTTGGTGTCCGGTCCGGCGTCCGGCGGAGCCTGTACGACGATGACCGGAGGCTGGGCCTGCGGCGACGTGTCTCCCCCGCCGCCACCCGAACAGGCGGCGATGGCGAAGGCTATTGCGCCGAGGAAAACGTACTTCTGCATGCCCGGTAGCGTCGGTCATCCCCGGCGGGGTGTCAAACGCCTTGCTGCGGCGGTGAGCGGGGCACACCGGCTATGATCCGCCACCCCATGTCCACGAGGCCCCAACCCGGTCCGGTCGACTCGGCTCAATTTCCGGTCGCCGACCCTCCCTCCGATCTCGCCGGTGACCTCACCGACGCGGACCTGCGCGGGCGCGACCTCCGGCGGATCAACCTCCGCGGGCGCAGCCTCTCGGGAGCCCACCTCGAGGGCGCACGGCTGGACGGGGCGGACCTTCGCGACGTCGGCCTCACCAACGCCAACCTCAGCGACGCGACCCTGGTCGGCGCCCGCCTGGACGGGGCGGATCTGTCGGGCACGGACCTGACCCGCGCCAACCTCAGCAGCGCCGTGCTCGACGGCTCCACCCTGGAACGGGCGATCCTCCACGACACCCGCCTCAACGGGGCCCGCGTGCACAACGCCACATGGACCGAGGCCGAGGCGCGCGAGGGGGACTGGACTGGCATCGACCTGCGCGGCTCGGCCCTGCGCAACGTCGACTTCAAGGACCTGGATCTGCGCGGCGCCGTGCTCACGGGCGTGCGGGTAGACGACTCCGACTGGGCCCGGCTGCGGCTCAGCGTCGCCTGGCTCGACGGACTCAAGGTGTCGGACTGCGCCTGGGAGGACGTCGAGGTCCGCGGCGCCCACCTGGAGAAGGCGGAGGTTCGCTTCGCCAACCTCGACCGGGTCGACTTCGAGGGCGCTTCGATCGATGGCATGACCTTCGAGTCGGTGGCGTTCAAGGCCTGCCGCTTCGTCGACGTGAAGGCGCCGGGCATGCGCTTGCAGCGGTGCGCGGGCATCCCCGCCGGGGATCTCGACAAGCTCCGCGACGCCGGGGCCGAGATCGCCCAGCCGCTCCCCCGACGGATCTGGCTCGCCCTGGGAGACATCCCCGGCGGTCGGATCGCGGCGGTCGTGCTCATCCTCGTCGCCGCAGCGTTCGTCGTGGAACGCGTGGTCGGGCAGGGCGTTCTCCGCGAAGTCGACGTGGGCGACGTCGAAGACAGCGTGCTCGAGCTCGCCGACGACGTCACCCAGGCCCGCTGGGCCGAACTCGAAGCTGCCTACGAAGCCGCCCCCGTGCAGCGGATCCCGACCCTCACGGAGATGGCGGCGATCCTCGAACAGCTGGCCTTGCTGGACGAGGCGGAGGAGCGGCTCCGGGAAGCGGCCGGCCTGGCGCGGCTGAACCCGGCCCTCAGCGCCACGGAGCCGTCGATCGCCCTGGGCGCGTTCCTGCTGCGTCACGGGCGGCACGACGAAGCCTTCGACGTCGCCCGGCAGGCGATCGACGAGGCCTCCAACTCGACCGATCAGCTCGGCGGCTACCTGCTGATGGCGCGCACGCGCATGCTCGCGGGCGACATCGAAGGAGCGGTGGAGGAGGTCTCGACCGTCACCGGCACCCTCCCCACGGTGGATGCGCCCATCGCCATCTGGCTCGACGGTGCCCTCATGCTGGAGGAGCTGGGCGAGGTCAGCGCCGCGCTCTCGCTGCTTCGCGGGCTCCCGGAGGACGCCGAGCACAGCGACCGAGCGGAGGCGGAGCTGCTCCGCGCCGACCTGCTGGTGCGCGCGGGCAACGCGACCTCCGCGGTCAGCACCTACGACCGCATCGTCGTGGACTTCAACGACCTCCCCCTCGTCGTCGCGCGGGCCCGGGAGGCCCGTACCTCGGCGCTGTCCGGCGGTCCCGATCCAGCCACGGAGGCGCAGCAGCTGGATGTGCTCGCGGGCGCCGACGACCCCGAATTGGCCATCCAGGGAGAGCTCGGACGGGCCCGCCTGGCCATGCGCATGGAGAAGCCCGACGAGGCCCAGGGGCACTACGAGCGGGCCCTGGAGCGCTTCCCCGACCGCCTCGAGCTGACCCTCCCGGCGCGGCGCGAGCTCGCCGAACTCCACCTCAGCGCGGGGCGCACCCGAGAGGCCATCGCGGTGCTGGAGCCCGCCGAGAGCAAGGTGTCCAACCCGGATGCCCTGATGGATCTGCGGGAGGACCTCGCCCGCGCGTGGGAGACCTCCGGGGAGTTCGACCGCGCCAAGCAGATCGTCGGCTCGTCGATCCGAGAGTTCGCCGACGACCCCGAGTTGCAGGCGCGAGCCAAGCTCGGCGTCGCCGGCATCGCCGACAAGCAGGGCGAAGTGAAGCAAGCTCTGGGCCTCTACCGCGAGGTCTCGAACGCCAACATCGAGCCGTCGATGACGGCCGCGGCGCTGTTCGGGGAAGCGACGCTGCTGCGCCGCACAGGCAAGGTCCCCGACGCCCTCCCCCTGATGGACCGCGCCATGGAGGTGCTGCCCCCGGCCCACCCGATGCGGGGAGCGGTCGCGGTCGAGCGGGCCGAGACCCTGGTCGAGTTGGGCGACGGCTCCGTCGGCGATCTGGAGTCGATGCTCGCCGAAGTCCGCGACGCGGGACTGGAGCACGCCCAGCCGGTCGCCTACGGCGAGCTCCTCCTTCTCCTGGCCGCCCAGTTGATGGAAGACGAGCGGCACGAAGACGCGCTGGCGGTGTTCCAGCGGGTCGCCGGCTCGGCAGGTGCGGTCGAAGATCCCGGCCTCAAGCACGCTTCTACGGAGGGCCAGGTCGCCTCCTTGATGCAGCTGGGCCGCAAGGAGCAGGCGGACTCCCTGCTGTCGAGCCTGGGCGTCGCGGAGATGTCGTCCGGCGAGGCCGAGGAGAACTGCGACGCGGGCATGAGCCTGGCCCGCAGCCGCGCCGAGACGGGCGAGATCGACGCCGCGTCGGAGGGTTTCAAGGAGCTGCTGGGGCAGTGTCGGGCGCCGGTGTTCCTGGTCGTGAACCTGCCCGTGATGGCGGACGTGCTGGCGGCGGCGAGCCGGCAGGACGAGGCCCGGGCGATGCTCGCGGAGCTGCGTGACTCGGAGATCGCGGCGGTGGGCAAGCAGGCCGCACAGCTGGAGTTGGGGCGGCTCGGATCCGTCGCCGACCTGGAAGGCGCGCTCGAGGGACCGGACCGGGCGCTGGCGTCGTTGGCCCGCATCGAGCGTGGCGAACAGCTCGCCGCGGTCGGCCGGCTCGCGGAGGCGGAGCCGCTCTGGCAGGCGGTCCTGGACGACGAGGGCAGCGAGCCCGTGCCCCGGAGCCTCGCGATGCTGGGGCTGGCTCGACTGGAGCTGGCGCGGGACAAGCCGATGGCGGCTCGGGGCCACCTCGAGGAGGCCAGGCTGCTCGCCGCCGACGAGTGGGTGGTGGAGCAGGCGGAGGCGATGCTGGCCGAGATCGCCGGGACCGAGGCGACGCCCACCCCGTGATAGATTCGCCGGCCCATGCCCTCCCGCGCTGAGCTCGCCACCGACATCGTCCGCGTCTCCCACGCCCTGCACCGCAACGGCTGGGTCGCGAACCACGACGGCAACGTGTCGGTCCGCCTCGCGCCGGGCCGCTACCTCGTCACCCCCACCGCCACCAGCAAGCTGGACATCACCGAAGGCGGCCTCGCGGTCGTCGGCGACGACGGCAAGCCGGTCGAGGGGGAGGCCCGGCCTCCGTCGGAGTTCGCCCTGCACCTGGGAGCCTTCGCGGAGCGGCCCGACATCGGCGCCGTCATCCACGCCCATCCGCCGTACGCCACCGCCATCGCGTGCACCGGCAAGGGGATCACGACGTTCCTCGCCGAGGCGGTCGTCTCGATCGGACCCGAGGTCCCCGTGACGACCTTCGCGCTGCCCTTCGGGGCGGCGGGCGCGGCCCCCATCCGCGCGCTCATCGACCGGTACGACGCGCTGCTGCTGTGCCGCCACGGCGTCATCACGGTGGGCAAGGACCTGGAGACCGCCCTGCTGCGCATGGAGTTGGTCGAGCACATGGCCAAGATCGCGACCCTGGCGCTGCCCCACGGCGGGGTCCAGCCGCTGCCCGAGGACGTGCTCCGCCCGCTGATCCAGAAGCGCCGCGGGGCCAAGCTGGGCCTCGCCGCCGAGCGCACCGCGCTGCCCGGAGGAGAGGCCGAACCGGCCCCCGCCGCGGCCCCGACCGCAGCGTCTTCCTGGACCCCCGCCGGTCCGCCCCCCGCGCCGGATGCGTGGTCGGGAGGCAAGACCGAGGGAGCGTGCGGGGTCGTCTACGGAGCCCCTGGAGTCGAGACTCCCCGTAACGAAGAGCTGGCCTCGGCCGTCAAGACTGCGATCGATCGTCATCTCGCCGGGAAGAACTCATGAGCCTCTACTTCGACCAGGACGTCGCCAACCCCGAGTCCGTCGTGCGCGAGCGCTACGCCGCCGCGTCTCAGGCGGCCGAGCCGGCCCTGTGCTGCCCCATCGACTACGACCCGAAGTACCTGAAGGTGCTGCCCGAGGAGGTCCTCGAGCGGGACTACGGGTGCGGGGATCCCAGCAAGTACGTCACCGAGGGCGACGTGGTGCTCGACCTGGGCAGCGGCGGCGGCAAGATCTGCTTCATTGCCAGCCAGATCGTGGGGCCGACGGGCAAGGTCATCGGCGTCGACATGACCGACGACATGCTGGATCTGGCCCGCCGCAACGCGCCGATCGTCGCGGAGCGGATCGGCTGGGACAACGTGACCTTCCACAAGGGGCACATCCAGGACCTGTCAATGATCGAGGACAACTCGGTCGACGTGGTCGTCAGCAACTGCGTACTCAACCTCGTCGATCCGGCCCACAAGGCCCAGATGTTCAACGAGATCTTCCGCGTCCTGAAGAAGGGCGGGAAGGCCGCGATCAGCGACATCGTCGCGGACGAAGCGGTGCCCGTGCACCTGCAGGAGGACGCGACGCTGTGGAGCGGCTGCATCAGCGGCGCGCTGGTCGAGGATCAGTTCCTCCTCGCGTTCGAGCAGGCGGGCTTCCACGGCATCACCCTGGACACCTACGGCGCCGAGCCGTGGCAGACGGTCGAAGGCATCGAGTTCCGCTCCGCCACCGTGCTCGCCTGGAAGGGCAAGCAGGGCGCCTGCTTGGACCACAACCAGGCAGTCATCTACAAGGGGCCATTCAAGAACGTGCTCGACGACGACGGCCACCGGTACCCCCGCGGCGAGCGGGTCGCGGTCTGCGACAAGACCTACCGGCTGCTGCAGTCCGGGCCGTACGCCGACAGCTTCGTGTTCGTCGATCCGATCACCGCGATCGCGTCGGAGGACGCCCCGCCGTTCCCGTGCGCCGACGACACGCTGCTGCGCCCCGCCCGCGCCACCAAGGGCGAGGACTACGCCCTCACCACCGAGCTCTGCGAAGGCAGCTCCTGCTGCTGATCAGCGGCAGCTGAGCCCTTCTTCGGAGAGCACCGCCTCGACCGCGGCCTTCATCTCGGGGACGGGGCTCCACCGACACAGGTACTGGCGCACGAGCGCCTCATCCCCGCCCGCCCGAACGCGGGTCGCGTCCACCGCCGCGCGGACGGCCGCCTGGCGCTGCTCCGGCTGCATGTTCTGCCACTCGGGGAAGCCGAACACGTTGTCCGGGTACGGCCGATCGTGGCCTTCGCGGAAGAGCAGGTAGTAGTCGGAGTTGGCGGGGTACACGAGCGTCAGGCCGCGCATGGAGTCGTTGCTCCACTCGCCCACCGTGTGCCGAGCGAGGAGCTCGGCCATCGCCTCGGACTCCTCGATGCGCACCTGGCCGATGCCCGCGGCGCGGTAGCCGGCGACGTCGTAGGTCGCCAACGCCCCGAAGTCCGGAGCCTTCCACCAACGCGCCTGAGCCACGAGGCTCTGGCCGGCGACCAGGAGCATCGCAATCGCGAGCACGCCGGCGACGGTCTTGCGCCGGCTCCCGCCGTTCTCGCCGAGCCAGTTGATGCCCAGGCCGATCGAGGCGCAGAGCACCGGGAACACGATGACGAGGTACCGATGCGGCACCTCCGGCCACGCCAGATTGCCCGCCATCCGCACGACGAAGAGGTAGTGGAGCGCGGGCAGCGTCGCCACCGCGACCAGCAGCGGCGAGCGGCGGGCGATCGCTCCCGCGACCCCGAGCACGGCCCCCACCGCGATCGCGCCGCGCAGGCTCCACGTGACGACCGTGGGCGTGAAGTCGAGCTGATCGGAGTTCTGGGCGAGGTACGCCGCCCCTTCGCCGCGGGTCAGACCCCAGGGCCACAGGTTGTGGGGCAAGGAGGTCACGGCGCCTTGCAGGACGGCGACGATCCCGCGCGCGGCGACGTCTCCGGCCTCGTCCGAGCGGCCCGAGTTGTGGATGTTACTGTCGAAGTACGGCAGGTCGAGCCAGAGCAGCCCGACGATCCAGGGGAGGAACCCGACCGCTCCGGCGCCGATCAGCAGACCCGCGCGCAGCGGCGCCCCGCCGTTCTTCCACCGCTCGGCGATGGCACCCAGCGACAGGATCACCACCAGCGGCGCCGCCAGGTAGGTGAAGTAGACGGCGAAGCCGCCGGTCAGCCCCGCCAGCACCCAGGGGAGCTTGCGCTCCGAGCTCAGCCCCCACTGCAGCAGCAGGAGCATCAGCGGGGCGAACACGATCCCTTCGAGGTGCCCCCCGCGGGAGACGCTCGTCCACTTCAGGAACAGCGGCGGCGCCCCCACCATGAGCACGAGGGCGAGGATGGCGGCGGTGGGCTGCTCGCGCCGGAACAGCCACGCCGCGAGCAGCCCCGCGGCGAGCACGGTGGCGCTGACGGGGAGCATGCGGAGCGTCGTCAAGGTCGCGCCGAAGACCTTGCTGAGGCCGGCGAACAGCACGGAGATGGCGGGGTAGCCGCCGTGATGAACGTTCTCCGGCCCCGCGAGGAAGGTGTAGAGCTTGTCCTTGAAGCCGCCGCCGTCGTTCAGCCCCCGGATCGCCAGATCCATGTGCTTGAGCTCGCCCGCATCGAGGTCGTGGAGCAGGTCGGGCTGCCCCAGGACGAGGATCATCCGCTGCACCAGCAGCAAGACGAGCAGCCCGATCACGACCCTCTTGTGCGCCATCAGTCCTGCACGAACTGGATTCTGTTGAGCCCCCAGCGACGCGCGATGTCGTCGTAGGGGAGCGGATCGGCCTTGGTGTCGGCGCCGGCGGGGAGCAGCCGCTCCTGGGCCAACGTCGCCGTGATCGCCTCGGCCATGAGGGCGTAGCCACGCCAGTTCATGTGGCAGAAGTCCAGGAACAGGTCATCGCCTACGAGCCCGGTGCCGGTCGTCGCGATCGCCGCTTCGTCCAGATCGACGAGGATGGTGTTGTCCGACGCCGCCGCCTCCTCGCGCACGATGGCGTTGAACGACGGCCGGCAGCGGTTGCGCGGCTGCAGCTCGATCGACTGATCCAGCGCCGCCCTGGCCTCGGCGTACGCTGCGTCACGGGCGTGGGCCATGCCGGTCCAGCGCAGGGCGTCGGGGATGTCGCGGCAGCTCTCCAGGTGGGCGACGGCGTCGGCGAAGCGGGCCTGCTCGATCAGCGAGCGCGCCTCCTGGATGCAGACCGTCTCGCCCCAACCATTGCCGTGGGAGGGGATGAGCGGGGTGCTGTCGGTATCGCCGATGTAGAGCCGGTTGATGGGCAGCGTCGCCAGCACGAGCGGCACATCGGCCGACTCGGCGTACCCGATGATGTTCTTGATGTTCTGCCGGTACGCCACGGCCAGCGCCACGCTGTCGTCGTCCTGCGGCGTGAAGTAGCTCCGCTCCTGTGGCTTCGGGGCCGGCGTCAGGTGCTTGCTGAGCAACCGGAACCCGCCCAGTTGATGCAGCTGCTCCCGCATCTTGCTCGGAGGCAAGGCTCCCTCGTTGTTGCACGTGCCGACCACGAGCACGTCCGCTTCGTACTCGACGACCCGCTCCACGATCGTGGCCACCCGGAAGGAGTTCTGACCGCCGACGCCGAGGTTGACGACCTCGGTGGGCACCTCCGGCCCGCGCCGGTCCAGGTCCTTGCGGAGCCAGCTGGTGATGCCCCCCGGCATCTCCGCCCCGTGCCCCTGGAAGGTGTAGGGCGAGCCCATCATGAAGGAGCCGCCGACCGCGAAGACCCGCCAGCCGTTGCCCTTGTTGACCCGGAAGCGGGCGGGGACCATGCCGGTCTCGGTCGCGTAGTCGCTGGAGACGTACATCGGGTCTGGCTCGACGTCGAACAGATCGCCGGTGACGAACTGCACGGCGTCGTCCGGTTGGTAGGTGGCGACCACCCCCTCGTCCTCCAGCCGCTCGACGATCGCGTTGAGCCCAAAGAGCACGACGGCGACGGTGATGGCGGCGAAGACGAAGTCTCGACCTTTGCTGCGTTCGCGGCTCACGCACGAATTGTGGCACGCAGTCCTATGATCCGCTGCGTGCGCGGCCTCGGAGCATGGGTGGGAGCGATGTTGGTGGCGGTACCGGCCGCCGCCGCGGAGCCGTGCTTCGGCGACTTCGCCATCGGCGTGGACGCCGTGATGGACGATGCGGCGGTCGACCAGTTGGCCGCCGCCCTGGAGGCGGGAGGGACCGAGTGCGGCCCGCCGCTGCTGGAGGCGTTCCTGGAGACACCCACCGGCCCGATGACCGAGGTCGTGACCCGGGCGTTCGGCTCCTGGCGGGACGAGGCGCATCTCCCGATCCTCTACGCGGCCTACGGCGAGGCGATGCTCCAGGCCCACGGCCGGAACGAGAACGTCGCCGCCGGAACGGCTGCGGCGGTGGGGGCGACCCTGGGACCCGACGGCTACTTCCTCGGTCCCGCCGCCGCGCCCGCGGTGCACGGGCCTTGGATCGAACTGGCGGCCGATCGCTACCGGAGCGAGTGGCGGGTCGAGCTGTCCGAGACCAGCGGCGAGCCCCCCCTCGAGCAGTGGCGCCCCCTCGCCGGGGCAGCCTTCGCCAGCTGCCTCGACGACCCCACCGGCGCGCCCCCCGACCCCTTCGACCCCCTGGGCCTGAACCCAAGCCCGCTGGCGGCGATGTCGATGGGGACGCGCTGCGCGAGCCTCGCGGTGCTGACGGCGTGGCAGGAGGCGGAGCCCGACGGCGACTGGGCGTTTCGCGTCCGGGGGCTCGCGGGGCGCTACGCCACCGGCGGCCTGGAGTGGTTGGGGCTGGAGCTGGAGCGAGGCTGGAAGCAGGGCGCGGCCGAGCCCCTCGCCTCCACCCCGAGCTGGGCCGCACTTCCTCGCGAGGAGGCCCCGACGGCCCCTCCCTGGCGGACCCCTGTGGCGGTGCTGGCGGTGCTCCTGGCGCTGATCGTCGGCCTGGCGGCTCGGTCGGAGCGGGGACGCGAGTGGCTCAAGCGCGGGGCGGCCGTCGGGTTCGGCCTCAGCCTGCTGGGGCTCGTCGAGCTCGCCGGAGGGGCGGCCGGCATCGAGCTGGGGGACGAACTGCGGCCCCGCCCCGAGCCCCGACTCGCCATCACCGAGACCGGCCACCACCGCGACGCCCGCCACCGCTTCTTCCCCGAAGCTCCCGCCCCCGGCCGCGCCCGGGTGGTGGTCGTCGGAGCTTCCAGCATCGTGGGCCCCGGCCTCGCCGAGAGCGAGTCCGTCCCCGGCGTGCTCCGCCGCCGCCTCAACGGCGAACTGAACGGCTGCGTCGACGTCATCAACGCGGGTGCTCACGGGGTCGCCTCGACCGTGATTCGCAGTCGCGCCATCGACGCCGTCGACCGCCTCGGAGCGGACGCCGTCGTCGTCTACACCGGCCACAACGAGGTCGGGATGATGCGGGAGAAGAACCGCTACCGGGGCGCCCTGGACCGCTGGTTCGTGCCCCGCACCCACGCCCGCCGCACGCGGTGGTGGACGCTCTTGAGCGCCGTGGTTCCGGAGGAGACACCGATCAGCTCCATCGGGGAGCCCGTGCCGGCGGCCCCCGGCGAGGACGCCTCTCCCGAGGCGTTCGTTCGGGCCCTGACCGCCAGCTTCGACCGGGAGATGACCGACCTGGCGCGGGCCCTGGAGCGGCGCGGCGTGCCGCTGGTCCTGGTGCAGCCGGGGTTCAACCACCACGGCCTCCGCATCCCCACCGAGGGGAGCAACACCACCGAGCGCGCGGTCGACGCGCTCACCAGCGGCCGCACCGAGCAGGCGCTGGAGCTCACGGCGAAGCTGCTGGGCGACAGCCCCGACCACCCCATGCCGTGGTTCCTGCGGGGCCTCGCGTTGGAGCAATCGGGCGATCTCGCAGGGGCCGAGGAGGCGATCTGGGCCTGCGCCCGGGTGAACCTGAGCGCCTCATCGATCACCCCGGACCTGGCGCTCCTGATCGACGGTCTCGGCAGCCGGGAGGGCGTCACCGTGGTGGATGCCCACGGGCTCCTGCACCGCGCCTCGGGCGAGCACCTCCCCGGCTTCGACCTCTTCTCCGACTACGTGCACCTCAACCCACGGGGCGCCGCCGTCGTCGCTGACGGGGTGATGGAAGCCCTGGACGTGGCTGCGCTCGGCCGGCTGTGTGAGTCTCGTTGAGGGGACGTGCGACGACGGGTGACCGTCACTCGCTCGCGAAGTACTTCGCCTCGGGGTGGTGCAGCACCAGGGCGCTCACGGAGGCCTCGGGGTCCATCATGTGGCCCTCGGTCAGGCCGATGCCGATGTCCTCGGGCTTGAGCAGCGACCAGAGCCCCACCTGCATCGACAGGTCGGGGCACGCGGGGTAGCCCGGGGAGTAGCGTCGGCCCTGGTACTTCGCCTTGAACCGGTCGACCATCGTGGCGGCGGGGTCGTCGGGGAAGCCCCACAGGCCGCGCATCCGGCTGTGCAGCCACTCCGCCAGCGCCTCGGCCGTCTCCAGCGCCAGCGCCTGGACGACGTGGGACTTGAGGTACTCCCCCGCCTCTTTGAGCTCGGTCGACCAGGCGCGAATGCCTTCGCCCGCGCTCACCGCGAAGAGGCCGACGTGGTCGGTCTCGGGGTGCACGTAGTCGGGGATGCCGACCCCGCCGCCGCGAGCCCGGGGGAGGGTCCACGTCACGGTCGGGGAGTTGGAGCCGTTGTCGAACAGGTGCAGGTCGTCGCCGACCCCCTGGGCGCGGAACCACTGCCAGACGGCCCGTCCGACCATCGTCCCGGAGCGGCCCTCGGCCTTGATCTCTTCCAGCACCCCGGCGATGTCACGCGCCTTGGGGTCGCCCTCGGCGAGCGCCTTGTCGAAGTCGCCCTTGAAGCCCAGGTGCTTGCCGTAGAGCATCCGCGGGTTCACCCACCGCCAGACCTCGTCCAGCGAGACCTCACGAAGCACGTGCCGCTCCAGATCCGGGGGCGCCGGCACGGACGCCAGCGTCGTCACGTCGGCGTTGACGGCCGCCCGCACCACCGCCGGCTTCGCCGCCTTCTTCGCCGCCGCGAAGTCCTCGGCTTCCTTGGCCAGCTCGGCGCGAAGCTGCGCGCGAGCATCTGGATCCACGAGGCGGCCGGCCAGGGCCAAGCCGTTCATCGCGTCCTTGGCGTACAGCACGTCTCCGGCGTACTTCGGCGCGATCTTCTTGCGCGTGAAGGACCGCGTCAGCGCGGCGCCGCCGACCATCAGATCGGGGGTGCAGCCGGCCACGGTCATGTCCTCGGCGCTCACGATCATCATCTGCGCCGACTTCACCAGCAGCCCGCTGAGCCCGACGATGTCCGGATGGTGCTCCCGCACCGCCTTGATGATCGCCTCGGGCGGGATCTTGATGCCGAGGTTGATGACCTCGTAGCCGTTGTTGCTGAGGATGATCTCGACGAGGTTCTTACCGATGTCGTGCACATCGCCCTTGACCGTGGCGAGCACGATCTTGCCGCGCGAGGCCGCGTCGGCCTTCTCCATGTGCGGCTCGAGGTGCGCCACCGCGGCCTTCATCGCTTCGGCCGACTGCAGCACCTCGGCGACGATGAGCTGGTTGGCGTTGAACAGCCGCCCGACCTCGTCCATGCCGGCCATCAGCGGACCGTTGACGATCTCTAGGGGAGGGACGCCTTCGGCCATCTTGGCGTCCAGGTCGCGCGTCAGCCCCTCCTTGGAGCCCTCGAGGATGCAGTTGGCCAGCCGCTCGTCGACGCTGAGGGTCGAGACGTCCTTCTTGACCCGCGAGGTGGCGTCGCGGAAGTGGTCCGCGAACGCGGCGACGGTGGCGTCGCTGGTCTCGAACAGCACCTGCTCCGCGAGGATCCGCTCCTCCTCGGGGATGGACGCGTACCGCTCCAGCTTCTGTGTGTTCACGATGGCCATGTCGAGGCCGGCGCGGGTGCACTCGTACAGGAACACCGAGTTGAGGACCTCGCGACCGGCGGACGGTAGCCCGAAGCTGACGTTGCTGATCCCCAGGATGGTCCGCGCTTCGGGGAACGCCTCCTTGATGAGGCGCACGCCCTCCACCGTCTCGCGCGCCGAGCCCAGGTAGGCCTCGTCGCCGGTGGCGCAGGGGAACACGAGCGGGTCGAAGACGAGGTCCTCCAGCGGCACGCCGTACTTGCCCGTCAGCAGGTCCACGGAGCGACGGGCGATGGCCAGCTTGCGCTCCCGGGTCACGCCCATGCCCTGCTCGGGGTCCTCGTCGATGCAGCCGACGACCAGCGCGGCACCGTAGCGGCGGGCCAGCGGCACCACCTGCTCGAACCGCTCCTCGCCGTCTTCCAGGTTCACCGAGTTGATGATCGACTTGCCCTGGCAGTACTTCAGGGCCAGCTCGATCACGTCGGCGTCCGTCGAATCGATCATCAGCGGAGCCTTGACCTTGCGGATCGCCTGGTCGAGGAAGCGCTCGGTGTCCTCGGCCTCGTCGCGGTCGGGGTTGGCGAGGCAGACATCGACGATCTGCGCGCCCTTGCGGACCTGCGCTCGGGCGATCTCGGAGGCCCGCTCGAACTCCTCGTTCTCGATCAACCGCTTGAACCGACGGGAGCCGATCACGTTGGTCCGCTCGCCCACCATCATCGGCCGGTTGTCGGCGGTGGACTCGGCCCAGTCGATGCCGGAGTACAGCGCCCGCCGATGCGTCGGAATCACCCGCGGAGTCTTGCCCGCGGCCATCTCCGACAGGGCCGTGATGTGGGCCGGACCGGTGCCGCAGCAGCCGCCGAGGAGGTTGATCCACCCCTGGTCGACGAACCGGCCGACGACCGAGGCGACCATCGCCGGGGTCTCCAGGTAGTTGCCGTCCTCGTCCGGGAGGCCCGCGTTGGGCACGCACGCGATCCGGGTCCGCGCCATCTCCGAGAGGGCCCGGATGTGGTCGGTCATGAACTCCGGCCCGGTGGCGCAGTTCAGGCCGATGTACAGCAGATCGACGTGCGACACCGACACGGCCAGCGCCTCGGCGGTCTGCCCCGCCAGCATCGTGCCCATCGGCTCGATGGTGCCGCTGACGGCGACGGGGATGTCCTCGTGGCGCGACGCGGCCAACTGCTGCACCGCGATGAGCCCCGCCTTGATGTTCCGGGTGTCCTGGCAGGTCTCCAGGAGCAGGTAGTCCGCGCCCCCGTCCAACAGCCCCTCCGCCTGGGCGGCGAAGTGCTCGACGAGCTCGTCGAAAGTGACGCCGCCGGTGACCGAGATGGCCTTGGTGGTCGGCCCCATGGATCCGGCGACGTAGCGCCGGCGGCCGGGGGCATCGAACTCGGAGCAGGCCTGCCGCGCCTGCTCGGCCGCGACCTTGTTGATGCGGTAGGTGAGGTCCTGCAGGTCGTACTCGGCGAGGACCAGGGGGGTGCCGCCGAAGGTGTTCGTCTCGACGATGTCGGCGCCCGTGCGCAGGTAGGTGCGGTGCAGGTTCAGCACGACGTCGGGGCGGGTGATGCAGAGGTTCTCGTTGCAGCCGTCCAGCTCGGGCCCGCCGAAGTCGTCCGCGGTCAGCTCGACCCCCTGCAAGCCGGTGCCCGTGGCGCCGTCGAGGCAGAGGATGCGACCGTCGAGGTCTTCGCGTAGGCGCGCGCGCCGGTCTGAGATCGAAAGCGACTCCGTCATCGCCGCACGTGTAGCACCTTCGGCCCCGGTTCGCCCCTCAGGCGCGGGCCAGCGCCGATCGGGCGAGCCTGGCGACCTTGCCCACGAACGCCTCCCAGTTGCTCATCTCCAGCTCGTCGTCCCCGGCGATGACGTTGAGGAGGTCCAATCCGCGTGCGATCAGCAGCCCTTCGACCTCCCCCAGCTCCTGCTCGAACCAGGGGCGCAGGGAGCTGTAGCCGTCGCGAAACGCGTCGAACAAGGCCGGGTACTCGGGGCGGCTGCTGACGTAGTAGAGCGACACCATCGCGTCCAGCAGGGGGGCCGACCAGACGACCTCTTCGAAGTCGATGGGGCCGAGCACGCCGCGGTGCAGCTTCACGTTCCACTGGTGCAGATCGCCGTGGCAGAGGATGGCGGAATCGCGGGCGGCGACGGCGCGCACCCGCTGGTCGGCGAGCTCCCAGGCTTCGAGGATCACGCTCCGGTGCTCGCCCAGATCCGCGTCCGCCACGACCACCGGGTCGGGGCGCAAGATCAGCGAGTCGTAGGTGCCGACGGTGAACCCCGGCGGCGGCGTCCACGCTTCCCCGAAGTCGTGCAGCCTCGCCATCAGCTCGCCCATGAGCCGCCAGTTCGCCGGGGTCACGTGCCTGGCGAGGTCGGGTCCGGGCACCCAGCTGAAGACGATGCAGGTCCGCGGCTCGGGCACGCCGGGAGCCGACGCTTCGGTCACCAGCTCGCCGTGGTGGTTCCGGATCGGAGCCGGGATGAGCAGGTCCGTGGCCTCGCCGAGCGCTTCGAGGTAGTCCGCCTCGGCTTGCACCATCGGGAGGTCGTGGCCGTGGCCCGGGAGCGTCACCCGAAGCACCAACGGCCCCGTCGGGGTGTCGAGCCGGAAGATGCAGTTCCAGGTGTTCGTGATCAGCCGCATGCGTCGCACGTCGAGGTCGTAGGAGGCCAGCGCCGCCTCCGCGAGCGCCCGCAGCCGTCGGGCCCGACCCTGGAGGGTCAGCTCGGTCCATCTCAGCGGCACGGAACCCTCAACTCTCCTTGGAGGCGGCCTCGCACTCGGCGGCGAACTCTTGCGGCGTGATCGTCGTGCCGTTGCGGAACGGGTGGACCCGGTTGGCGCCGCTGGGTCCAACCCCGGGCGGCAGCACGAAGAACGACGGATACCCGGCGACCCCGAACACCTCCCCGAGCGCCTTGGCCTCGGCGGACGACTCCGGGTTCACGTGCACACGAAGCACGTTGCTGAGGAAGCGGCGCACCAGCGGGTCGGGGAGGAAGTCCTTGTTCAGGGCGCGGCAGTAGTTGCACCAGTCAGTGTGGAAGTAGACGACGAGGGGCCGGTTCATGTCGCGGGCCTGCTCGAGTCCGCGCTCGTAGCCGGCGACCCCCTCGTACCAACCGACCCACTGGAGGTCGTCGACCCCATCGATGTTGGTGACGACCCTGATGTCGGATGGGATCGGTTCGTCGCCGGCCCCGACGTCGTACGACGGCTCGGACTCCGCCGCGGCGCGCGCGGCCTCCAACTGGGCGGGCGTCAGCGACGACCGCTTGCGATTCGGATCGACCTCGCCGTACTCGTCCAGGTCGCCCGCCTGCAGCAGTTGGCTGGCGGTGAGCCCCGGCGCGGGTCCGTCGGCCGTGGTCTCCGGGGTCGGGACCTCGACCGAAGAGGACTCAGCGGCGGTCGCGGTCGGCTCCGGGTCGATCTGCTTCAGCATCGACTGGCGGATCCCGAGCATCACCACCACCGTGAGCAGCACCGCCAGGATCAGACCGATCAAGATCGTCGGCGGCCCCGACGGCTCCTTCGCCTTGACCGCCTGCCTGCGCGCCATCGACGCCTTGTCGGGGTCGTACTTGGCGTATACAACCCCGCAGGAGGGGCACTCGTCGCCTCCCTGGCGGTCCTCGGGCACCTCGTAATCGCAGCGCGGGCAGGTCGTTACCGTCATCCGGCGACAGGGTACCCGGCCAACGATCTGGATCACCGGAGGCACCCCCCATAAGGTGGGGCCTCACTTGGGGACCTCTCGGGGGAGGAACAGTGCTTACATCCGCTCATCGTCTTACGTCGACCCTGTACGAGGGCTCGGCGGGATCCATCCGCTGAGCCGCCAAGGCTGACGGCTCGGAACCGCTCCTGATCCACCTCGGCGGTCGCGCCGCTTTGGACCGGGTCTCCAAGGCCCTCACCCACCTCGATATCGAACACGCGCGAGTCGACCCCGGGAGCCTCGGCGTGGACTCGGCCGCCGCGATCGTGCGCGCCGATCCTGGAGGCGAACTGCTCGCGTCGCTGGTGCCGGCCGACGGCCTCCCCTCGGTGCAGGCGGTCCGGTTCGCGTCCGGCATCGCCAAGTTCCTCCAGCAGCTCCACAGCGGTCGCTTCGTGCACCGGGAGGTCCACCCGCAGGCGTTCCTCGCCACCCGCGACGGCGATCTCCACCCGCTGGTGGTCGAACAGGCCTCCCGGATCCCGCGGGAGACCAGCCCGACGGTGCACCCCGAGGGGCTCACCGGGAACCTGGCCTACGTCTCGCCCGAGCAGACCGGGCGCATGAACCGGGCCATCGACTGGCGGACCGACCTCTACAGCCTCGGCGCCACGCTCTACCACCTGCTCACGGGCCGGCCCCCCTTCGCCACCGACGACGCCGTGGAGATGGTGCACGCCCACATCGCGAAGGCCCCGAAGGCGCCCCGCGAGGTGCGGTCGAAGGTCGAGGACGCCCTCAGCGACATCACCCTGCGGTTGCTCGCCAAGAACGCCGAGGACCGGTACCAGAGCGCCGCCGGCGTGGCCGACGACCTCGCCACCTGCCTCCGTCGGCTGGAAAACTACGGGGAGATCGGCGAGCTGGAGCTCGGCTCCACCGACCGCTCCGACCAGCTCCGCATCCCCGACAAGCTCTACGGCCGGGAGCGCGACCTCCGGGCCCTCATGGAGGCCTGGACCCGCATCGCGGACAGAACCTCCGAGCTTCTGCTGGTGGCCGGCTACTCGGGCGTCGGCAAGTCGGCCCTGGTGCACGAGTTGCACCGCCGCATCGTCGAGAAGCGGGGCTACTTCGTCGCCGGCAAGCAAGACCAGTTCCGGCGCGGCCTGCCGTACCACCTCGATCGCCGAGGCGTTCTCCGACCTGAGCCGCCAGCTGCTCACCGAGAGCACCGACCGCGTCGCCGCCTGGCGTCACCGGCTGGAGACCGCGCTGGGCGAGAACCTCCCTGTCCTCGTCGATCTCGTGCCCCACCTCCGCCACCTCGTAGGCGACGTCCCGGCGCCCACGCCGCTGCCCCCGTCCGAGTCCGATCTCCGGTTCAACACCGCCATGGAGCGGTTCGTCGGAGTCTTCGCCAAGGAGCGTCCCCTCGTCCTGTTCCTGGACGATCTGCAGTGGGCCGACGCCGCATCGCTGAAGCTGATCCAACACCTCCTGGGGGTCGCTGATCAGGGGCTGTTCGTGGTCGGCGCGTACCGCGACAACGAGGTGAACCCGGCGCACCCGCTGATGCTCGGCATCGAGGCGATGAAGGAGGCGGGCGTCGTCCTGTCCCAGATCACCCTCAAGCCGCTGTCCGGCCCCTCGGTCGAGCAGCTGGTCGTCGACACGCTCTCCTGCTCGGTCGACGAAGCGGCCCCCCTGGTCCGCCTGCTGCTGGCCAAGACCGACGGCAACCCGTTCTTCCTCCGCCAGTTCCTGTCGAACCTCTTCGTCGAGGGCTACCTGAACTTCGGGACCGATCGGCGGGGCTGGACCTGGGACCTGGACGCCATCACGGCGCTCAGCGGCACCGACAACGTCGTCGAGCTGATGGTGCGCAAGCTGCTCCGGTTCGACGAGGCCACCATCGACGCCCTCCGGCTCGCCGCGTGCGTGGGCAACTCGTTCGATCTGCAGACCCTCGCGCACGTGTACGAAGCCGATCTGGAGACGACTCGCGCCGCGCTGTGGCCGGCCGTCGAAGAGGGGCTGGTGCTGGACCGCGGCGCCGTCCTGGCGTTCCTCCACGACCGCGTGCAGCAGGCCGCCTACCAGCTCATCGATGAGGCCGACCGGCCCGGCACCCACCTGCGGATCGGGCGGCTGCTCCGGGCGCAGACCAGCGACGATGACCTGGAAGACCGCGCCTTCGAGATCGTGGAGCACATCGGCCACGCCTTGAGCGACCTGACCGATCCCGCGGAGCGGCTCGACATCGCCCGCCTCAACGTCTCGGCAGGCAAGCGGGCCCGCGACGCGATGGCCTACGACGCCGCCGTCGGCTTCCTCCGCAACGCCGTCGAGTTGCTGGGCGAGGGCGTCTGGACCGAGCACCCCAAGCTCGCCTTCCGCGCCCACTTCGACCTCGCCGAGGCGATCTACCTGACCGACGCCTGGGAAGACGCCGACGACCACTTCGACACGATCCTCAAGAAGTCGACGTCGGTGGTGGACCGAGTCCACGTCAGCGAGGTGCGGACCGTTTTGGCGCGCCATCGAAACGACTACACCGGCGCCCTCAAGCACGCGACCGAGAGGCTGGCGATGACCGGCATCACGCTGCCGCCGCCGGAGGACGTCGATGGCTTGATGGCGCTCATGGGGCAGGCCGGCGCGGCGCTCGCTCCGCTCATGGAGGGGCGCAGCCCCGCCGAGCTGATCGATCTGCCGCCGATGACCGACCCGCTGCGGCTGGTGGAGGCCGACCTGCTCGCCGAGCTGATGCTCCTGGGTTACTTCTTCACCCCGCTGTACATCCAGATCGGCGTGCTGACCCTGGTCGGCCGCTCGATCGAGCACGGCAACTCGCGCTCCTCGCCGGCCGCGTACGGCGCCTACGCCATGACGATCGGCACCGCCGCGGGGCAGTACGAGGCCGGCGCTGCGTTCGGCCGCATGGCGATGGATCTGGCCGACAAGCAACAGGACCCCTTCGCCAGGTGCAGTCCCAGGTCTGGTTCGCCGGCTTCACCTCGCACTAGACCGACGCGCCCGACGTGGGCATCGGCGTGCTCAAGGAGTGCGTCGACAACGCCCTGCGGATCGGTGCCCCCCTGTGGGCCGCCTACGCCGCGTTCTTCACCCCCGTGCACATCTGGTGGCGGGGGGCGCCGCTGCCCGAGACGCTCGAGGCGCTCGAACGCTACCTGCTCGTGATGGACGCGGAGTCCACGGGGGCGGCGACGGCGTACCGGTACGCGGTGCGGGGCCTGATGGGGCTCGGCGCCAGCGACGGCACGCTGGACGACCCCTCCGAGAACTACGTGGAGAAGGAGCACGAGGATGCGCTGGTGGAGGGCGGCCTGCTCCTGGCGCTCCAGCACTGCTTCGTCGCGCGGGTGGCCTCACACAACCACTTCAGGCAGTACGCCCAGGCGCTCGAGGCTTACGCCGAGTCGGCGGCGAGGGGATCGATCTACGAGATCCTGTTCGCCCAGTGGACCCCTCCGGCGCTGGCGTTCCACCACTGCATCGCCTCGGCGGCGTGCATCCTGGACGGCACCCACCCGGATCCCGAAGCGGGCCGCGCCGCGCTGGATGCGACCCGCGAGCAGTTCGGGCCCTTCGCAGAGACCAACCCGACGATCTTCGCCCACATGAAGCTGCTCCTGGACGCCGAAGCGGCTGCGCTCGACGGGAACGAGCTGGACGCCATCGGGCTGTACGACGACGCCATCGACCGCGCCCGCGCGGACAGCTTCCTCAACGACGAAGCGCTCAGCCTGGAGCGGGCGGCGATGTTCCACGAGCGGGGCGGCCGCAGCCGGATCGCCCGACAGTACCGTCGGGACGCGCGGAACCGCTACGAGACGTGGGGGGCCGCCGCCAAGGTCGCCCAGATCGAGCGGGAGCTCGGCGAGACCACGGCGTGGCAGACCTCGACCCACAGCACGATCCTCAAGCCGGTCCGCGCGGGAGCCACCAGCCTCGACATGGCGTCGGTGCTGAAGGCGGCGCTGATCGTCTCGGGCGAGGGCGAGATGGACCGGCTGCTGCGCCGGTCGATGGAGATCCTGGTCGAGAACGCAGGCGTCGGTCGGGGCGTGCTGCTGCTGTCGGACGGCGCGGGGCTGCTGCCCTCGGCGGTGTCCCAACTGGGAGGCGCGGACGCCCGGACCCTGGTCGGGGCCGAGCTCACCGACGTCAGCTACCCGCAGGCGGTCGGCGACTACTGCCGCCGCACGCGCGACCCGGTGGTGCTCGCCGAAGCGACGCAGGACGCGCTGTTCGGAACGGACGGCTGGATCACCGAGCACAAGCCTCGCTCGGTGATGTCGGTGCCGATCCTCAACAAGGGCCGCCTCATCGGGATCCTGTACGGCGAGAACAACCTCAGCGCGGGCGCCTTCACCACCGATCGGGTCGGCGTGCTTCAGGCGCTGTGCTCGCAGATCGCGGTGTCGATCGAGAACGCGCGGCTGTTCCACCAGCAGAAGAAGATGACGGACGCGTTCGCGCAGTTCGTGCCCCAGGAGCTCCTCGAGCACCTGGGCCGCAACAGCGTCGTGGACATCGAGCGGGGCGACGCCGTCGGCCGCGACATCACCGTGCTGTTCAGCGATCTGCGGGACTTCACGTCGATGTCCGAGGGCATGACGGCGCGTGAGAACTTCAAGTTCTTGAACAACTACATGGAGCGCATGGAGCCGGCGATCGAGGCCCACAAGGGTTTCGTCGACAAGTACATGGGCGACGCCATCATGGCGCTGTTCTCGCGCACCTCGGACGACGCGATCGCCTCGGCGGTGGAGATGCACAGCTCGCTCCAGAGGTACACATCGAGCGCTCGGGCTCGGGCAAGGCCCCCATCACCATGGGCGTCGGCGTGCACCACGGCCCCGCCATCCTCGGCACCATCGGCTCGGCCGGCCGGCCGGGTCGATACGACGGTCATCGGCGACACCGTGAACCTGGCCTCGCGGCTGGAGGGGCTGACCAAGCGCTACGGCTCCAACCTGCTGGTCAGCGACGACGCCCTACGCCAGACGGAGGCCCCCGAGGCGTTCCTCACCCGCCACGCGGGCCGGGTGAGGGTGAAGGGCAAGAAGCTGGCGGCGACCGTGCACGAAGTGCTGAACGCCGATCCCGAGCCGCTGCGCGACGCGAAGATGGAGACCCTGGACCTCTACCGGGCCGGCACCGAGGCCTACTACGGCAAGGCGTTCCCGGACGCCGCGGAGCAGTTCCGCAAGGCGCTGGAGGGATGCCCCAAGGACACGATGGTGGCCTACTGGATGGGACGCAGCGTGGAAGCCTCGGAGCGACCGCTGCCCGAGGGCTGGACCGGCATCGAGGAGCTCACCTCGAAGTAGCGCCCCCGGGATCGACGCGGTATTCCTCCCGTCCGTGACGGACAGACCCGAGGCGCTCGATCCCAACTGGCTGCTGCTTTTTGCAGCGTGGCTGATCACCACCGTCGCCGCGTTGGGGAGCCTGTTCTTCAGCGAGGTGATGGAGTTCGCCCCCTGCTCGCTGTGCTGGTACCAGCGGATGTTCATGTACCCGCTGGTGATCGTGCTCGGTGTGGGCCTGTTCCCCGTCGACCGAAGCTCGGTCCGGTTCGCCCTCCCGCTGGCCGTCGGCGGCTGGCTCGTGGCGGCGTACCACACGCTCCTGTACGAGGGCGTGATCCCCGAGAGCGCCTCGCCCTGCCGGCAGGGCGTCTCCTGCAAAGAGCAGTACATCGAGGTGCTCGGGTTCTTGTCGATCCCGGCGTTGTCCCTGTTGGCGTTCACCGCCGTAGTCGCTGCGCTGGTCGTCGTTCGAAAGAGGTTGAAGGCATGAAGAAGCAAGCGATCGTGGGCGGCGCCGCCCTCCTCCTGGTGGTGGGCTTCGTCGCCGCCTCCGGCATGTACAAGGGTCAGGAGGCCGAGCGGGTCGAGACCATCGCCGAAGAGCAGGCGGCCGTGCTGGCGCCGGACTACGCCATGAGCGTCGGACCCGAGCACGCCAAGGTCACCATCGTGGAGTTCTTCGACCCGGCCTGCGAGACCTGCGCGATGTTCCACAAGCCGGTCAAGGAGTTGATCGGACAGCACCCCGACCGCGTACGCCTCGTGCTTCGGTACGCGCCCTTCCACCACGGCTCCGTCGACGTCGCCAAGCTGCTGGAGGCGGCCCGCCGCCAGGACCGCTACTGGGAGGTCCTGGACGTGATGTTCGCCACCCAGGGCAAGTGGGCCAGCCACCACCACCCGCAGCCCGACCTGCTGTGGGAGCTCATCCCCGCCGCCGGGGTCGACATCGACATGGATCGGCTGCGCGAGGACGTCGGCGACTTCGAGATCGCGTCGATCGTGGAGAAGGACATCGAGGACGCTGCGACCCTCGGCATCCGCAAGACGCCGGGCTTCCTCGTCAACGGCAAGAGCCTGCCGAGCTTCGGCCTGCGCCAGCTTCAGACGCTGGTGGCCCAGGAGATCGCCGCCTCCTACTGAGCGACCGCGGCCGCAACCGCCTAGCGGCCCGGCATCGGGGCTCCGCCCCCCTCGGGCACGATCGTGACCAGGTAGTCGACCGGACCGCCGGAGTAGCCGACCACGGTGAGCCAGCACCGACTCCCCGCCAACAGCGGGACGAGGGTCACTCCCGCCTCGGGCACGCTCGTGTCGGTGATGCCGGGCCACGCGGGGATGATGTAGATGTTGAAGTCGGTCTGGTCGTCGCCGTACTCGCAGTGAAGCAACACATCCAGGTCGTCGGCGTTCGCGCCCCACTCCAGGAGGATGTGCGTGGGGCCCGCCTCGGGGTTCGTGAACGTGTAGGTGTCGTTGTCCCCGTTCTAGGTCAGCTCTTCGATCCAGTCGATCCGGCCGGAGATGGTGTTGAGGGACATCGCCCCCCCTGTCGCGCCCAATGGCTGCGCCGCACCCGCGGGGGGCGGGAGGGTCCCGCCATAGGAGTTCGGCTCGAGGTCCAGGCCCTCGTAGACCTCAGCCCCCTCCCCGTCGCGAGCTTCGAACCACCCCTCTCCAGGGACGGTTTCGGGGGGCAGGCCCGCGTACTCGTCGTCGCCTGCGCTGTCGTCGTCGTCGCCGGCGCTGTCGTCATCGTTATTCGCGCTGTCGTCGTCGTCGGAGTCCGGCACGCAGCCCAGGGCGGGCAAGCCGACCACGAGCAGAAACTGGAGGACCGAACGGCGCATCAGGGACACCATCCCACGGATCAGGCGGTCCCAGATTCCGCGAAGCGCCGCGCGACCACGAGCAGGTGGTCGATCAGCGCCTGCGCCGCCGCCGACCTCCGCTTCGCTCGAGGGTAGACGATCCACGACCTGGCCGAGTCCGGCAGGGCGCCGCGCAGGACCTCGACCAGGGAGCCGCGATCCAGATCCTCCTGGCAGGTCAACAGCATCAGGGGAGCGATGCCGAGCCCGTCCAGGGCCGCCCGTTGCGCCGTATCCAGACTGTTGGCGGCGATGCGGTTGCGCATCTCGACCCGGACCGGTCCCCGGTCGCCGTCCACGCGCCGGATGGCGTTGGGGGCCCACCGATCCATGCAGACGCCGGCGTGGTTGGCGAGGTCCTCGACCGACTTCGGGGTGCCGTGCAGCGCCAGGTACTCGGGGCTCGCCGCCAGCAGCATGCGGGAGTCCCACATCAGGTGGGCGACCAGCTCGGTGGAGTCGGGGGGCGCGCCGCCCCGCAGGGCTACGTCGATGCGCTGGTCGATGAGATCGACGTACTCGAGCGTGTGCCGGATCTCCAGATCGACCGCGGGGTGATCGCGCACGAACCCCGACAGCGCCTGCCAGATCATCCCTCCGTCGTCCGGCGGCGCGGCGATGCGCAGGGTGCCCGCGGGCGCCTCCCGCGAGCGCTCGACCGCCTCCTCCGCCTCCGCCAGCAGGCGGGGGATGCTCGCGATCCGCTCGTAGTAGAGCCGCCCCGCCTCGGTCAGCCCCACCCGACGCGTGGTCCGGTGCAGCAGCCGGAACCCCAGCCGATCCTCCAACCGCTGCACCCGCCGGCTCACCGCCGACGGGGGCAGGTCCAGGTCGCGCGCGGCAGCCGTGAAGCCGCTCAAGCGGGCGACGGCGACGAACACGGCGATGTCGTTGAGATCGTGATCCATTAATGCCCATACGATAACAGAACCGTGCTCCAGTCCCTATTTATCCACTACCAGCACAGGCTAAGGTCGTCGGCATGGACTTCGACTTTTCTGCTTTGAACTGGTTGGCGGTGCTCGTGAGCGTCATCGCCGGGCAGGTGATCTCCACCCTCTGGTTCGTCGTGATCTTCGCCGCCCCCTGGGCCGAGGAGTACGGCGCCGCCGACGCCAAGCAGCACACCGCGGAGATCCCCCCGTACACCTACGGGCTCAGGGTCCTGTCCACCGCCACGCTGACCCTCAGCATCGCGCTGCTCCAGGGCGCCCTCGGCACCTCCGGCGCCATGGAAGGGATCATGCTCGGGCTCGTCGTCGCGGTCGGCTTCTGCTGCGCCACGATGCTCCCGGGCCAGGCGTTCCTGAAGCGCCTCCGCGTGTTCGCCATCGCCGCGGGGAGCCAGACGGTGATGATCCTGGCGATCTCCACCATCCTCGCTGTCTGGAAGTAGGTAGCGTTCCTGGTCGGAGGAACCCATCGCCGTCCACGCCGCCCTCGCCGTCACGCTCCTCGGACTCGCCGCGCTCCTGATCGCGGAGAAGACCGAGAACCAGCGCCTCCGCTGGGGCGCCAAGCCCATCGCGTCGACCGGGTTCGTCGCCTTCGGCCTGCTCCAGGGCGCCCTGGAGACCACCTTCGGCACCGTCGTGCTCGTCGCCCTCGTGCTGTCGTGGTGGGGCGATGTGCTCCTCATCCCCAAGAGCAAGAAGGTGTTCCTCGCGGGCATCGCCGCCTTCGGGCTGGGCCACGTCGCCTTCGCCGCCTCGTTCGTGGTGCTCGGGATCAACCCCGCCGCCGCGTTCGCAGCCGCCATCGCCCTGACCGGCCCCGCGATCTTCCTGGGCCGCTGGTTCGTGGGGAAGGCGCCCGACGAGCTCAAGGGCGCCGTGTCCGGCTACATCGTCATCATCTCCGTCATGGTCGCGCTCGCCTACGGCGCTGTCCGCAACGGCGGCGACCCGACGATCCTGGTCGCCGCCATCGTCTTCTACGCCTCTGACATCTCCGTCGCGATGGACCGCTTCGTGAAGCGCTCGTTCACCAACAAGGCCTGGGGGCTGCCCGCCTACTACGGCGCCCAGCTTCTGTTCGGACTCGCGATCGCACACGCCGCGGCGGGCTGACCTCCGTCAATTCGGCCGATGTATGCCCGATGTAATGATCGGTCTGGCCGGATGGGACCACTGTCTGGGTGAAGTCGGCGGACCCACGCAAACGGAGGACCTCATGAACCGCACCATCCTGATCACGCTCGCCCTCACCCCCCTGCTCGCCCTGACGGCGTGCGAGTGGAACAACAACCGCATGTCCCAGTGGGAGAAGGACCAGCTCGAGTCCCGCGCGGCCAACGACCTGGACGACTTCGTCGCCGAGTTCGAGGGCTTCGGCAACGGGCTGTCCGCCTCGGCCGAGGCCCGCGAGGAAGGCGACGACTACGAGTGGTCGACCTGCATCGCCGGGTACGCCGGCTGCCAGCGCTGCTACACGATGGCCGGCATCGTCGGTGAAGGCGGCACGCTGTCGATGGAGCACACCCTCGGCGACGAAGTCGAGGAGTGCGCCGCGTCCGTGACGCTGAACGACGTCTACTACGGCTACACCATCCACCAGTGGTGGTGGGACGGCGCCTGGGCCCCCGCGAGGACGGCCTGTTCGACGTCTCCTGGAACGGCGAAGCCAGCTCCACGCTCACCATCGAGGGGAGCAACAACAACGACGGTGAGTACGACTACGACTACGTGATGAACGCGGCCACGGGCGTCACCGACGGCAACGGCAACATCAGCGAGTGGGGCGTGAACTACTCGTACAGCGGCTTCCTGGACCGCGCCTTCGACGTGGTCTGCGCCAAGGACGCCGAGGGCGTCATCTCCGGGACCATCACGGGCGAGAACGTGACCTGCACCATCTCGGGGCAGGACTACGGCTACGTCATCGACTGCGTCTAGGAAGCGTCCTTCGCCGCCGGAACGCGGCGAGCAGCAACAGCAGGGCCATCGAGGCCCCGGAACCCGAGTCGGGGGTGGTTGTCGCGGAGCACCGCAGGCAGCCGCCCCCGCTCACGTAGTCGCTGACGAGCGATGACGTCGTCGTCGTCGACCGTGCCGGTGTCGTCGTCGCCGGAGCTGTCGTCATCGTCGCCGGAAGTGTCGTCGTCGTCGCCGGAAGTGTCGTCGTCGTCACCGGGGAAGCAGTCAATGGGGTAGCCGAGGCTGGCGTCGGTGTCGTCGGGCGGGATGACGCCGTCGCAGTCATCGTCCACGCCGTTGCAGACCTCGACCGCGGACGGGTTCACCGAGCTGAGGGAGTCGTCGCAGTCGCCGGTGCAGTTGCCGTACCCGTCACCGTCCTCGTCGACCTCCTCGTCGACGTCTCCGTCGCAGTCGTCGTCCACGCCGCAGTCCTCATCGACGCCGTCGCAGGTCTCGACCGCGTCGGGGTTGATGGTGTCGTCCGTGTCGTCGCAGTCGCCCGCGCAGGTGGTGAACGTGTCGCTGTCGGTGTCGAACCCTTCGTCGATGCTGCCGTCGCAGTTGTTGTCGGTGCCGTCGCACACCTCGGCGGCGTCGGGGTTGATGGTGGAGTCGGTGTCGTCGCAGTCGGTGGACGGACCGAAGCCGTCGCCGTCGCCGTCGATCTCGTACAGCGTCGTGGCCGACGTCTCCGGCATCTCCTTCTCCGTGAGACCCACGAAGAAGGTGCCGCTGGCCTCGTTGACGAAGGGTGTCCTCGGACAGGAACTGGAGGGTGACGGTCTCGGTGCCCGACTCGCCGGTGCCGAGGTCGCCCAGGTCCCACGTGACCTCGTGGCCAACGGGGTCGTACACGCCACCGGCGGATGCGGACACGAAGTCGGCGCCGGCGGGCAGCTCGTCCACGATCTCGACGCCCAGGGAGATGCCCGGGCCGGAGGTCGACCAGTCGATCGAGTAGGTGACCGTGTCCACCAGCGACACCGCCGCGCCCGTCTTGTCCAGCGTCCAGACGGGGACGTTCTCGCCCTGGAGCAGGTCCGAGATGAACAGGCCGTTGAGGTAGAAGCGCACGCTGTTGGCCTGGCCGTTGCCGCTGATGGGGGTCGAGGAGCTGTAGTTGTGCCCAGCCATCAGGGTGACGACGCCGTTGTCGGGATCGCCGTCCAGCGGTCCGTGGACCAGCAGGTCGTGCACACCGTCGGCGTCGCCGCTCTTCTTGATCAGGGTCAGGACGTTGGCGTCGTAGAAGGAGCCGGACTCGAGCTTGATGGAGCGGATCGACCCCGAGTCGGCCGTGAAGGTGCCTTGGTGCTGCGCGATCGCCAGGTCCATGTTGGCGAACTCGTGGCTGCCGCCGGGGTTGCCGCCGTTGTTGATGCCGGAGCTCGTGAGGAAGCTGGCGGTGGGCTCGTCCTCCATGGTGGCGATGGACTTGCACTCCAGGAACACGTGGTTGAGGCCGGTCTCCAGGTAGGAGCGGAGCTCATCCGCGAGGCCCGCCGGGAACGACGACGGGTCGTAGTGCATGACGTCGATCTCGGCGTAGATGGGGAGTCCGTCGGCGTTGAACAGGGCGCCGTCGCTGGTGTCGCCGAGGGTGCCCGCGACCTGCGCCGCCGTCAGCACGTCGGGGTAGGCGGAGTAGTCGCCGAGCTCGGCGTTGGGCCACGCCTGGCCGGTGCTGTCGGGGATGCCGGCGGCGTTGAGGTAGTCGAAGGCGATGTCCTCGTGCCCGTCGACGAAGACCGTGATGTTGGGGGCCACGGCGAGGGTGCGCTCGCGGGGGGCGGTGAAGTCGGCGGTGGCGATGTGGACGTTGGTGTCCGAGTACAGCAGCTGCCAGTCGTCGACGATGTCGAGCACGTCGCTGTCCACCAGCTCCGCGGGCACCACCCAGGGACCGCCGGCGTAGCTGCGGGTGGTCAGGTTCGAGCCGTCGAACAGCGTCGCTTCGGCGCTGAAGTCGACCCCGCCGACGAGCTTGCCGGGTTCGATGATCCAGTCCACGGAGACGTTGTTCAGGAGCAGCTGGTGGAGCAGTCCGTAGACCGTGAGTCCGCCGTCGTCCTGGTAGTGTCCGAAGGGAGGATCAGCGAGCCGGCGGCGTAGTCGTCGGCCAACGCTGGACGGGAAAGCAGCAGCAGGGCGGCAACGAGCAGGAATCGAGCGCGGATGGTGATCTCCCTGACTTCAAGGGTGACAGATTGTCCCGCTTTCCGAGTACCTTGAGTAGGTGAGCATCCGACCGATCTCCCTGCTGGCCCTCCTTGCTCTCCTGGGGTGCGGGGCGGCGGACGTCCCCGATGCGTCCCTCCCCGACGACGACGATGATGCGGTGGAGGGGGACGACGACGACGTCGCACCCGATGACGATGACGTCGCACCCGATGACGACGACGTCGCACCCGATGACGATGACGTCGCACCCGATGACGATGACGTCGCACCCGATGACGATGACACCGCAGACGACGACGACGACGACAGCCTCCCCGCGGTCTGCGACGGCCCCGCGAACCTGCACTCGGGCAACTACGCCGTCGCCAACAACACCCACGCGATCGACCTGTGCGCCACCTGGACGGGGGTCAACGGCGACCTGACCGTCACGTCGTCATCCCTCACCGATCTGGACGACCTGGACTGCCTCTGCGAGGTGGCCGGCTTCCTCAAGGTCGAGGCCAACCCGCTCCTGACGGACGCCAGCGGGCTGAACAACCTGCAGACCGTGGGCGGTGAGCTGAAGTTCAAGACCAACTCCCTGCTCACGACCGCGCCGGAGATGACGTCCCTGGTCTCGGTTGGAGGCCACCTCAAGTTCGAGGAGAACCCGCTGCTGGGCCCCTTCGTCGGCAACTTCCCTGCGCTGGTCACCGTCGGCAACGAGCTCAAGCTCAAGCTCAACCCGCTGCTCACCAGCGTGGACGCGTTCCCCCTCCTGGAGTCGACGGGCGGCCACCTCAAGTTCGAGGACAACGTGGTGCTGTCGAGCGTCGCAGGCTTCGACTCGCTGGAGACGGTGGGCAACGAACTCAAAGCCAAGGACAACACCGTCCTGACCGATCTGACGGGTCTGTTCGGCATCGACTCGATCGGCGGTCACTACAAGATGGAGTCCAACCCGCTGCTGCCCACCGTCGGTCAGGCCGAAGCGCTCCGGGACGCCATTGGCGTCGGCAACATCGGCGGCAACGTCACGATCACCGGAAACGGGCCGGGCTGACCCACGGGCCGGCGGCCTGGATCTCAGGGCGTTCGGAGGTCCGCCGTCGCTCTCACGGCTGCCCGTGCGTCTTCGAACGAGCGCGCCAGCACTCGGTCCGAGGCGATGTCATCCATCAAGCCGAGGAACGAGTCGCGGTCCATGCCGTGGGACGAAAGCAGGCAGGTGGTCGTGTCGGGGGCGGCCCAGATCTTCTCGACCAACAACGCCGCCCGGTCGGCCTCGTGGGCCGCGATCGGCTCCGCCGCGGCACGGCACGGGTCGCGGGCGTCGTCCAGCGCCTGGAGGCCGAGGGTCAACCCGGTAGGGGCGGTAACGAAGAAGAGCCCCAGGAGCGCCAGGGAGGCCTGGAACACGGCCGCCCGAGTCCAGAAGGACGTCGGCTCGGGCTCTTCCTTGACCTCGATGGCGGGACCAGCCGGGTCCAAGGTGGTCGGAGCTTCGGCGCCGTTGGATCGGTCCGGGTGATCGTCGGGAAGGGCATCGGGGGTGTCATCTGCGTCCCAGAGGGAAAAGCCGCGGTCAAACGTGCTGTCGGGCCCCTCGTTCCAGCCCCTCGCCTCAAGGTCCGCGTCACCGATCGACCGCATGCTCTCTGCGGTGCTGGGCGCCTCGTCTGCTTCGGGGATCGCGGTCTTGGCAGTGGGCTGCCGAGCCGGATCCGTGGGGAGAACGACGGCGGGCATCTTGTCCGTAGACATCCGCTCCGCGATGGCGATCAACCGGCGAGGCACCTTCACATAGGCTCCGCATCCCCCGTGGGTTCCGCTTGCTCCTCAACAAGCGCGCGAGCCGGCTTCTCGGTCGCGTCCAGGATCTCCGCCATGCCGCCCTCAGGAGTGGCGATTTCCGTCTCGAGTTCAGGCTCCGGGGCCGGGCTCCACCAATTCATGAGCCAGACGCCCACCACCATCGACAGACTCGCCATGACCATGGCGAGGATCGGACGTCGGAGGGGGGTGTCGTGGGCCTGCATGCTGGTTTTCGCCGGATTCCTAGATTCCGGTGAAATGAACTCTAGCGGGTTTCGCCCGGAAGTCGCGAGTGGACTCTGGGCTCGTCCTCCAGATCCCGTCGGCTTTGCAGCGCAGCCTCCACCTTCCGATTCGGGAGGAGTTCCGTCGATCCGACGACCGCGGCGAGCCGAATGCGGGGGTCGGAATCAGCGAGCGCGGGCTCGAGCACGTCCCATGCCTCCTTGTGGCCGGTCGCCCCGATGAGGCGCAGGGCCGCGGCACGGACGGGGAGCGAGCCCTCCTCCGTCAGCGGGAACAACGCGCGAGCGACTGCGAGGCCGTCGATTCGGTCGATGAGGCCCCTCAGGGCGGTCTCGGCCCGATTCCGCATCGCCGCATCCCCCGAAGCCAGGGACCCGGCCACGATGCTCGCCACGCCCGCGCCTCCGATGGCCTCCAGCAGGTCCATCGCGGCCCATCGAACCTCCGGCGACGAGTCGCTCTGCAGGGCGACCGCTGCCTTGCTTCCCCAGTCCGTGAGGTCCTCGGGGGAGACCGTCAGTTCGGGGTGATCGGCGACCGCGCGGTACAGATCGAGGACCTCCGCGCGCACCCGACCGTTGGGGTGGGAAGCGAGGCCGGTGGCGGCCCGAAGCGCCGCCTCCACCGCCAACGGCTCCTTGCGCTGGGCGTCGGCGAGCCAGATCAGGTGCCACCGAACCGAGCCGTCCGACCGGTCCGCGGGCCGCGCGAGGGCATCCTCCGCCAGAGTCTCCGCCAGCGTCTTGCGCTCCTCCGGGGTGCGAGCCCCGGCGCCGGTCACGATGTAGATGTGCACCACCGCCGTCTCCGCCGGACGGAAGTCCGAGACCCGCCCCAGGGCCGCGGTCAGCATCCCGGGACCGCCCTTGGTCAACGCCGAAGCGGCGGCGGACGGGGAGGTGGCGTGCTCGACGATCAACGCAACCGCCTCCTCGTCCGAGGTCGGGGCGCCCAGGTTGCTGTAGCCCAGGCCTCCGCCCGTGCGCTGCGGGGCGGCGTCCAGGTAGGAGGCGTTCCCGTCGTCGTCGATCCGCAGCCCGAGGGCGACGCCGCCGGCACCACGACCGCCGCTGGCGACGTACGTGTCCTGGCCCTGGGCGTCACGCAGGATGGCGGCCGAGCCCCATCCCCCGTGGCCCTGCCCCGTCTGGCCGACGTCGTAGCGGTCGTCGCCCGCGGTGTCCGAGAGCATCGCCACCGCGCGGTCTTCGGCCCACCCCTGGGCGAACTCCGGGGCGGCGTAGCGGTCGTTGCCCTGACGGTCCAGGAGCACCGCCACGCACTGCTCCCGGGCGGACGCCTGGGCGTGGGGTGAGGAACTGGTCCAGACGTCGTCCCCCGCGAGGTCCGCCGCTGCGGCGACGCCCCCTCCGACGCAGCCTCCCTGCCCCCCGCCGGCGGTGGTCCGCCGGTCGTCTCCGGCCTCGTCCAGGAGGAACGCGAAGCCGCCGCCGAGCCGCGGGAACCAGCCCACGCTGAGCCCCTGACCGCCGCCTGCGCCGACCTCCATGGTGTCGCTTCCGCCGGCGTCGTGAAGCACCGCGAGGGCGGCGGGGAAGGCCGCGGCCTGCGAGGGGCCGACGGAGCGGTAGGTGTCACCGTCGCTGCCGAGGTCGCGCAGCGCGGCGGTGCCGAAGAGGGCAAACCCCTGGGATCCCGCCCCTCCGTCGTAGATGTCTCGGCCCGACACATCGAGCCACGTCGACGTCCCGAAGGCGGCCGCGCCGGCGGTCAGCCGGCCCCCGCGCCAGGTGTCGTCGCCGGCGAGATCGAGGCCCGCCGACACGCTCATGAGCGCCCCGCCGACGCCACCGTCGCCGGTCTGCCAGAGGTCGTCGCCGCCCAGGTCGATCCAGCCGCGCACCGCCCGCGCACCGCCTTCGCGGAACGCCGTCGCGTCCGGGAACACCCGCCATTGGTCGTCGCCCCCGGGATCCACGATGAGGAAGGGGTCGCCGGTGCCGGAGTTGCTCGCGGGGGAGCCGATCCAGACCTCGCCGAACTCCGTGGGGAAGATCGTCGGCTGACGCGGCCACGCCTCGGGAGGCAGCGTGCTGAGCTCCAACGCCGCCGCCGTCAGCGACGAGGACCACGCCGCGCCGGCCGCCAGGAGCGCGGCGCGGTCGGTGTCGGTCCAGGCGGACGCGAGCGTAGAGGCGGCGTCGTCCGCCTCGCTCGTGCCCGCGGGGATTCCAGTGATTGCCGCTTCGACCGTCGCCACCACGGCCGCCCGACGCTCGTCGTCCCACTGCGCAAACGCGGCCTCCAACTGGCATGACGACGACGCTGCAGCCCCCATCAGGGTGCCGATGGCGGCGTTGAGCCGACCGTCGATGGACTCGTTCAACTCCCGGACCTCGCGCTTGCTGCGGCGAAGGCCCGTCGAGGCCTCGTGCGCGACGCTCTGCTCCACGAGGGTGGAGGCCGCCGGGGGAACGCAGTCCGCCCCCGCCCCGTCGATCTTCAGCTGGGTGGCGGCTTCGACGAAGTGACGCTCCCAGGACAGGCCCGCCATGGGTCCTCCGCCCGAGACCGACAGCTGCGCCGCGGCGCCTTCGGCCATGACCGCGGCCAACAGTGGGGTCGCCCCCAGGAGCTGCTCACTCGCCAGCGTGCGCCACGGATCGCCGGGTGCCTTGGGGTTGCGGTTGACGGTGTCGCGCCAGGAAGCGGCGAAGTCGCTGGGGACGAGCCCCGCCCACGCCAACTCGTCTTCGAAGACGAGGTCCCGCTGGGCAGTTCCGGTCGCCGGAAGGAGGCAAATCAGGCCAAGAATCAGGAGGGTGCGTCGCAAGGTCGGCAGCATACCGACCCTGTGGCAAGGTGCGGTTCGTGCGCGTCCTCGCCCTCGTTCTGACCCTCCTGATGCCCGCCCCGGCCTTCGCCGGCGGGTTGTTCACGCCCGACACCGGCGTCGTCGGGTTCGGCCGGGGGGGAGCCAACGTGGCCCGGGCCGACGACCTCGTCTCGGGCCTCTACTACAACCCCGCGGGGCTCTGGCAGATCGACGGCCTGTCGGTGCAGGGCGGGCTGCACCTGCTGCGCACGGACGTCTGGTTCGAGCGCGCCGGCGGCGACGGCATCTACAACGTGGACGAGGACGGGCTACCCATCGAGGGGTCCCTGGAAGAGCCGTTCCCGCGGACGCGCAAGATCCCCCACGTGCGGCCGATCCCCGAGGGCGGCATCGCGTTCGGGTTCGAGCGGCCCGACCTGACCATCGCGCTGGGCATCTACGCGCCGACCGCCCCCATCCAGAGCTTCCCCCGCTACGGACCGGGGCGGTACCGGATGATCAGCCAGGAGCTGATCCAGGGGAACATCAGCCTGTCGGCGGGGTGGCGCATCTGCGACTGGCTCGCGGTGGGGGCGAGCTTCCAGGTGCTGCTGATGCAGTTGAACCAGGAGTTCGCGTCGTCCTCGGACTTCCTCGCCACCGAGAGCAACCCCGAGGACCCCCAGTGGGACGTCGTCACGTCCTTCTCCGCCGACGCGATCCGGCCCCACTTCAACATCGGCGTGATGGTGATGCCCACGCCCTGGCTGCGCATCGCCGCCAGCTTCGAGCCAGCCTACAGGTTCGAAGGGACCGGCGCCGCCCACCTCCGCGGCACCCTCGGCGAGCAGTACTTCGCGGAGCTTCCCAGCTTCCTCGGCGACGTCGTCGGACGGGACCCGATCGTCCTGCGAGGCACCGACGACGAGATCGACGTCGCGACGGGCCTGCCCGGCCGGATCCGGGTCGGCGTCGGGATCGAGCCGGTGCCGGAAGTGTTCGAGTTCGAAGTCGACTTCAACCTCGAGCTGTGGCGCGGAAGCGGGGACGTGGTCGGGAGCAACATCGCCATCCCCCTTGAGCACACCGGCGACGACGTGGACGAGCCCACCCCCCTGGACGAGTACCTGGACTCGCGGCTGCTGTGCGACGACATCGTCGACTGCAGCGTGACCGACGTCTACCGGGGCGAGGCCAACGGCGGGACCGTCGCCGTTCCCACCGACTACCGTTCCACGTGGAGCCTGCGGCTGGGCGGATCGGTGACCCCCATTCCGGCGCTGCTCCTCCGCTTCGGGGGGTTGTACGAGGCCCCCGCGACGACCGAGGCGAACCAGGGCATCACGATGATCGACGGCCACAAGTTCCTCGCGGGCGGGGGGGTGACGTTCCGCCCCTGGGCGGGCGACGAGTTCGGCGCCCCGATCGAGATCCACTTCAGCTACGCCCACGTCTTCTACCGCCCCCGAACCATCTCCGGCGAGGTCAGCGACGGCACGCTGAAAGCCCTCGAGGGGGTGGCCGTCAACTCGATCGACAACGGGGAGTACGGCGGCTCCGCGGACATGGTCGGACTCAACGTCGCGGCCCACTTCGGACGCATGGCGAAGCGTGCGCGCGCCAGCAAGGCAGGCCCCGATCCGAGCTGAGCTGACCCGACTGGTCGCAGCGTGGGCCGCGGCCTGGATGCTGCTCGTGGGCGCGTCCCTGGCCGAGCTCCACGGGCGCCTTGGGGCGCAGCTGATCCCCATGGCTTCGGACTACGCGGGCGCCGTGCTGCGGCTCCTCCCGTCCCAGGCGGGGTGGGCGGCGGCCGGTGTCGCCGTCGTCGGCCTCGCGCGGTGGGCCTGGGGCCGGGCGCGGGCGCTGCCGCCGTGGGCGATCGCTGTCGCCGCCGCGATCGACGGGGCCTCCCGGCAGGTGCTCGGAGAGGCGTGGCTGGGGGCCGTGGTGGAGGAGCGTCTGACCGCCACGATCGGCCCCGCCGTCCTGTACTTCGGCCTCCTTCCGACCGCCGCCACGTTGCTCGCTCTGGTCGGCCTGATCCTCGTCCCCTCCCGCGCCGTGGCAGCCACTGCGATCGTGGGCGCCGCCGCCGCCTGCCTCGCTCCGGCGGGCGCGGCGCCCGAACCGGCGCCCAACCTCTTGCTCGTCACGATCGACACCTGGCGCTACGACCACCTCGGCGCCCACCCCGCGGCCGTCGACCCGGATCTCACCCCCACCCTCGACGCCCTCGCGGACCGCGGCTGGCTGTTCACGGAGGCCCGCGCCCACGTCCCCATCACGGTGCCCTCCCACACCTCGATGCTCTCGGGACGGACACCGTGGGAGCACGGCTCGCTGACCAACGGGGGGCGGGTCCACGAGGACCTGCCGTGGCTCCCCGAGGACCTGCAGGACGCGGGCTACGCCACCGGCGCGGTGGTCAGCGGAGGGGTGATCCGAGGCTCCCGAGGCTTCGCCCGGGGCTTCGATCGCTTCCACGACGACCTTCGCTCGCCCCCCGCGGTCGACGACCTCGTGGGCCTGCGCCTCGTCCGGCTGCTCCGCGGCGAGGACGACCCCAAGGTGTTTCGCGCGCAGGCTCCGCGCGCGACCCGACGCGCAGGCGCGTTCCTCAATGAGGTGCCCGCGGACACGCCCTGGTTCCTCTGGGTCCACCTGTACGACGTGCACCTGCCCCACACCGTCGAGGCGGCCGCATCCGCCCCGTTCCTGGACTCGGCGTTCGACGGACTCCCCGACCCGTGCGCCTACAAGGACCACCCGGTGCCCGTCGGGGGCCCTGCCGGCATGAGCCTCGGTCCGCGTGCGGGGGGCCCCAACGCGGAGCGGGAGGCGCAACGCCGATGCGGTCACCTCGACAGCCTGCAGCGCCGCCTCGCCAGCTACCGAGCCGAGGTTCGGGTGGCGGACGCAGCCGTGGCCGAGCTCCTGTCGATGGTCGAAGCGCGCGGGGAGACGGAGCGGACCGCGGTCATCGTCACGGCGGACCACGGGGAGAGCTTGACGGAGCACGGCATGCGGGTGGCGCACCAGTTCAGCGCCTACGAGCCGGTCTTGCGGGTGCCTCTGATCGTGGTGCCCCCGGGCGGATCGACGCCCCGCACCTCCGGCGTGCTCGTGCAGCACCGCGACCTCGCGACGACGGCGGCTCAACTCCTGAACCGCGAGCCCCCCACGGACGACGGGCGGAGCTGGATCGACGGCGCCGGCGTCACCCAGGTCGGGTCGGTCACCCACGTCCCGTTCCTGACCGTTCGCCGGGGACTCGGCCGCTCGCCCGACGGAGCCCCGCGCCAGCAGCAGGCGCCCGTGCGGGTGGCGGTCCGCGATGGCGCCTCGTCGATCGTGTTCACGCCGGGGCTCCCCACCGAGGTGTACGACCTGCTGCGGGACCCGGGCCAGGCCTCCGATCTCGCTTCGGCCCAAGGTTCCGCCCCGCCCCCAGACCTGCTCCGAGCGGCCCAGTCGATCGTCTCGGCGTTGTCCGAACGGAGCCCCGAAACGCTCGACGTGGACGACCCGGATCTGGAGGCGATGCGCGCCCTCGGCTACGTCGAGTGATCCCCGCCGCCTAAAGCTCGCCCCGCCCGGGCCGATGAAGGTGGGTGATGGCACGTCCAAACCTTGCAGTTGTCCGCCGCGCTACCAACGAGTCGCGGGAGCTGTGGCTCCGCGTCCTTGGCGAGTCCACCTCGGATCTCGTGGTGGTGCTCGACGCCGCCGGCGCGGTGACGTTCGCGTCCGAGGCCGCCGCCGCCCTGATCGGGGTTTGGCCGGGCGGACTCGAGGGCGCCAAGCTCTCCGACCGCGTCCACCCCGACGACAAGGAGTCCCTCGAGTCTGCGCTGCAGAGCTGGATGGACCCCGACGCCGAACCGGCCGTCGCCGAGCTGCGCTTGTCCGACGCCGAAGGCGACTGGATCCCCACGGAGGCGACGGGCAACGACCTGCGCGCCAACGAGCACGTGCGCGGCGTCGTCGTCATGGTCCGCGATGTGTCTCACCGCGAGGCCTCCTCGTGGAGCCTGGACGAGTCGTCCGCCCGCATCGTGCGCGCCGCCCGCAGCACCAGCGACGGCCTCTGGGACTGGGACCTCACCACCCAGCACGTGCACTACTCCGAGAAGTGGCGCGAGGTCGTCGGCGTCGAGCCTGACGACGTCACCGGCAAGCCCGAGGACTGGCTCGACCGCATCCACCCGGAGGATCGCCAGCCCTTCGAGTCGCTCCTGGCGGCTCACCTCGACGGCCACACGGAGGCGCTCGACCACGAGCACCGCGTGCGCACCTCCGAAGGCAAGTACCGCTGGATACTCGTCCGCGGACTCGCCCTTCGCAACGAAGACGGCGTGCCCACCCGCATCGCCGGCTCGATGCTGGACGTCAGCGAGCGGAAGCTCTTCGATGCCCTCACCCGCCTCCCCAACCGCGGCACGTTCAAGGACGTACTCGAGACCACCGTCGAGCGGTGGACCGACGAGCCCGAGCGGCTCTTCGCGGTCATGGTCATCGACCTGGACCGGTTCAAGGTCATCAACGACAGCCTCGGCCACCACGTCGGCGACCGCCTCCTGACGAGCATCGCCCGCCGCATCCAGAGCTGCGTCCGCCCCCACGACACGGTCGCCCGCCTCGGCGGGGACGAGTTCGCGGTGCTCCTGGACGGCATCGACGTGCCCGAAGACGCCGAACGCATCGCCCACGAGATCAAGGACCTGCTCGGCCGCCCCCTGACGGTCGGCAGCACCGAGGTCTACTCGACCGCCAGCCTGGGCATCGCCCTGAGCAGCAAGGGCTACATCAAGGCCGGCGACATGCTCCGCGACGCCGACACCGCCATGCATCGCGCCAAGGACGCGGGCCGCGACCGAGCCGAGACGTTCCAGACCAACATGCACATCGAGACGCTCAACCACTTCAAGATGGAAGTGGACCTGCGTCGCGCGATTCGCCGCGAAGAGTTCGTCGTGCACTACCAGCCGCTGGTGGACCTCCACAGCGGCCGCTTGAATGGCTTCGAGGCGCTCGTGCGTTGGCAGAGCCCCGAGCGCGGCTTCGTCTCGCCGATGGACTTCATCCCCCTCGCTGAGGAGGTCGGACTCATCGCCCCCATCGACCGGTTCGTGCTCAAGGCCGCGGCGTCCCAGGCGCGCGACTGGCAGCAGGGCCACGATCGATTGGGCGACCTCGCCATCTGCGTCAACGTCTCGAGCAAGCAGTTCAGCCGCGACGACCTCGTCGAGTACGTCGCTTCGGTCCTGGAAGAGTGCGAACTCGACCCCCGCTGCCTCAAGCTCGAGATCACCGAGAGCGCGATCATGCAGAGCCCCGAGCGGGCCGCCGACATCCTGTACGACCTCCGCGACCTCGGCGTGCGCCTCGCACTGGACGACTTCGGCACCGGCTACTCCTCGCTGGGCCACCTCCACCGCTTCCCCTTCGACGTCCTCAAAATCGACCGCTCCTTCGTCAGCCGCCTCGGCGTCAAGGACGAGCCGGCGCGGGACCAGGGCCGCGGGAGCCGCAACCCGGAGATCGTCTCCACCATCGTCGCCCTCGCGAACGCCCTGAGCCTGGACGTCGTCGCCGAGGGCATCGAAACGGCCGAGCACCTCGAGCTCCTTCGCGCCATGGGCTGCCGCTACGGTCAGGGCTGGTTCTTCAGCAAGCCCCTGACGGTGGAAGACGCCGAGCGTGTCATGGACGCCGACCCCACCTGGTAGCGGCTACCCTTCCGTCATGATCGCAGACCGCGGCGGCATCCGAACTGGACTGATCGCTGCTTCCGCGGTCGGCCTTGGCCTGGGACTGACCGGAGTCTGGCTGGGCATCACCGAGGCGGGCATCCTCACCGTGATGTTCGGCGCCGCCGCCGCCGCCGGCTTCGATCTCCTCCGCAAAGGCAAGGCCGAGTGGGCCGCCTGGCACTTCGTCACCGGCTGGTACCTCTGCGCGATGCTCGGCACGGCCTGGTTTGGCGGCCTCGATGGGCCCGCCTTCAGCACGTTCTTCCCCGCCGTGGTGGCCGCGTCCGGCCTCGTGGGGCGGCGCGGTCTCTTCCTCGGGATCGCGATGGCCGCCCTGGGAGCGGTCGGGGCCGAGGCCATCGAGGCGGGGCTGCTCCCGACGGAGACCATCGTTGTTCCCGTCTGGCTGCATCAGGTCGGGTTCGCTGCGAACCTGTGCCTCGCGGGCTTCATGCTGACGGACGCCGACCGGTTCTTGAGCGCGCGCCTGACGCGGGCGAGCAGCCAGCGCGATCGCGACCCGGACACCGGCCTCCCCGACAAGATCGGGCTGCTCCGACACCTCGGTGAGCTGGGCGAGACTCCCCCCCACCTGCTCGCGGTGCGATTCGAAGGACTGCGACGCGCCCGTCAAACGCTTGGGCCGACGCTCAGCCGGGCCGCTTCGGATCAGATCGTCGCCCGGTTCCGCAGCACGTTGCGCACCAGCGATGTGCTCGCCCGCACCGGCGCCTCCACCTTCGCGGTGGCGCTCGGCCCCCGGACCAGGCGTTGGTGCAAGGATCGCCGGGTCGCGAGGGGCCGCCCTCGGAATGTGCGGAGTTCGCCTGCTTGAGCTGAACGGAGCCGCCCATGTCGAACAGCAGGTCGAAGGTCC
>PVBE010125676.1_pt1 | contig 55641 bp, 53 predicted proteins | sample 1631181 | NCBI WGS metagenome assembly PVBE01 (sample SAMN08397723, study PRJNA350692) | Marine metagenome, whole genome shotgun sequencing project. | isolation source: water | place: Pacific Ocean | collected 2012-04
CTTGCCACGAAGGGCGAAGGCTGGATGAACGTCGAACCGGCGGTCGACGACGAGGATCGCGTCGAACCCCCCGGGATGTTCACCTGGTTCACCGCCCGTGGCCCGAAGGTCCCCGTCGGGACGTTCGTACCCGGTTCAGGCCGCGATCCCGCCTCGGTGGGCCTGTCCCACGGTGCCGGCAGGGACGCCGTCGAGCACCTGGTCGCTGCAGGGGTCGCCCCGCCCACCGACTGGACCGCCCGACAGAATCATCCCAAGCGTGGCTTCGTGTGGGAGGTCCACCCGGACCGCATCGACGCCGAAGCGGTGGTGCGCCTGCTGCTCGAGGGCACCGTCGTGCTCGCCACGGTTCCGACCGCCGGCGGCTGGGTGGCCACCGTCCACCGACCCCGCTGAACGGCTCTCAGGTGTTCGGCGCCTCGCGGACTGCCTGGAGGATGAGTTCAAGCGCACGGTCGGCATCGGCCTCGTAGGCGACCCGGCAGTTCGGGTCACGGGACATCCGGCCGCGCTCGTCGACCAGTGTCTGGCCGCGGGTGTACCTGCCTTCGACCTCGACGACCACGTGTCGGTGCTCCGAGCGGATCACCTCGGGGTGGGAGACCGCCAGCACGGCACACGGGTCGTGCATCGCCCCGCTACCAGGAAGCCCGCCCATCGCATGGACGTCGACGTTGTGGTCGATCAACTGCGCTGCGATGTCGCCCACCCTGTGGCCGAAGCCGCGACAGGCATCGGCGTGGCCGGCGTCCATCCGGACCTGGTGGGTGAGGTTCAGGCCGACCATGGTGAGCGGCGCACCGGCCCGGAAGACCTCGTCTGCTGCTTCCGGGTCGACGTAGATGTTGAACTCGGCGGCGGCGGTCACGTTGCCGCCGCTTGCGCCACCTCCCATGATCGTGATCGAGGCCACCCGTTGGGCGATTCCCGGGTCCGCACGAAGAGCGAGGGCGATGTTGGTGAGCGGCCCGATGGGAACGAGGTGTAGCCCCTCCTCCTTCCGGGTCGTCTCGACAATGACCTCGACGGCGTCATCGGAGTCAGGGGGCACGCTCGGGGGCGGAAGGTCGATGTCGCCGAGGCCGCTCATGCCGTGCACGTACCTGGCATGGAACGGCTCGCCGGCGAACGGTCGGGCAGCACCGCGGTGAACGGGCACGTCGAGGCCCATGAGGTCGCGCATCCGGAGCGCATTGGCGGTGGTCTTGTCCAGGTCGACGTTTCCCGAGACCGTGGTCATTGCGACCAGATCGGTCCAGCGGGCAGCCGTGATGATGGCGATGGCGTCGTCGACGCCGGGATCGCAGTCGAGGATGATCCGCGGGCGGTCGGTCATGGGACGTGTTCTACCCGACGACCCGCGCAGCGTCATCACCGGTGCAGGGCCGGATCACGTGCTCGGCGACGAGCGCCGACGCCGTCGCCCGGAGGTCGATGAAAGCCCGCACGTCTTCGCGCAAGACTCCGGCTGAGTCCGCCAGAAGGTAGAAGTCGTCGATCCAGGACTGCTCCGAGGCGAAGCAGAGCTCTGAGACGGCGTCCAGCCCGGGCGGTCCTTCGGCAACGGAGTTCTGCACGTACCGGTCCATTCCGTGGTGGACCTGGGCGATCGTGGCGTGGTTTCGGTAGCGGCTGACGAACAAGTCGGCGTCGAGTCCTTCGAGTCGTACGACGAGCGAGACCTGCTTCACCGCGGGCGGTCCCACCCCGCTCCAGGCGACGAACGTGTCGACCAGCCAGGATCGATCGCCGCCGGGGGACGGGTCGTCGGGGTCTGTCCAGGCGATGGCCGCCCAGCCGGGCGCCTGTACGGGGCCGCCGCGGATGCCGAGCAGTGCCTGGTCCGGGAGCACCTCGTCCACGCTCACCGGTCCGGATCCCGGGAACTCTTCGGGCGCCGGCACCCGATCGCTGTACAGGGTGCAGCGGCGGCGCATCCAGCCACGGTAGCGGGGAAGGGGATTGGCATCTGGAACAGGTGGCGGGCATGCTCCGGGGATGCTTGCGGCCGAGGACCATGACCGGGTCCGACTGATCACCTTCGACCGGCCGGAGGCCCTCAACGCCTTCGGCGAGGACCTCTACGACGCCGCCACCGATGCACTGCTGGATGCCGACGGCGACCCCGGAATCTCGGTCGTCGTGCTGACGGGCAGGGGACGGGCCTTCTGCGCAGGCCAGGACCTCGGAGAACTGCGCCAGCGCACCACGGATCCGGACGGCTTCACGCCGGGTCGGCACGGCTTCGTCGGGTTCATCGAGGCCCTGACGAACTTTTCGAAGCCGTTGGTCTGTGCCGTCAACGGCCTCGGGGTCGGGCTCGGGGCGACGATGCTCGGCTACGCCGACCTCGTGTTCATGTCGTCGGAGGCGCGTCTCAGGTGCCCGTTCACCAGTCTCGGTGTCGCACCGGAGGCGGGGTCGTCGTTCCTGTTCCCCCGCATGATGGGTCGTCAGGAGGCGTCCTGGCTGCTGCTCTCGAGCGAATGGATCGACGCCGAACGATGCTGTGAGGTGGGCCTGGCCTGGAAGGTGTGTGAACCGGGGGAGTTGCTCGACGTGGCGCTCGATCACGCCGGCCATCTCGCCGGGTTCGCCCTCGAGTCGCTGGTCGAGGGCAAGCGCCTCATAGTCGAGCCACTGCTGGCCGGGCTGGCCGACGCCCGTGCCCGGGAGGGGGCGGCGTTCGGGCGGCTGCTGGGGTCACCGGCCAGTTCCGGAGCCCTGGAGGACTTTGCCGGGGGCTGACCCCCGGGCTGTCAGTCCGCCGGGCCGTGGTCCACGGAGTGCAGGCGGCGGATGGCGCTGATCATGAACTCGCGTCCCGTCTCACATTCGTTGGTGAGGTTGCGACCGGCTCGGATCCGGACGTGGGTCATGAGGCGTTGGACGGCAAGCAACTCGGACTGCGGGAGGTCGACGAACCCGAGGTCTGCGAGGGGCGTGGTGGCAGCGTTCGTGGGCATGTGGTTCTCAGCGTCGGTCGGTTGCTGCCTCGGGCGTGACGGCGTCCAAGGAACCTGCCCCTGCCGGGTGGCGGCCTTCACCGGTGCCCCGTGTCACCGCGGATCCGCCGCCGCGGCTGCGCCTACTTGATGGCGACCGGAGCCACCGGTGAACCGACGCTCCCGACGAACGGCTCAGGGGTGGCGGCGAGGAAGAACTCGTAGATCCCGTCACCTGCACAGTCCGCGGACAGCGCTTCGAGGTCCCAGTTCTGGCCCTGGGTGAGACCCATGTCCACGACGTGGAGCATGTGGACCGCAAGGTTGACGTCTTCGGACGGGTACACCTCGAACGTGAGCGTGTCGTTGGCTACGGCGGCGACGTCCCGTTCGTGGAACCACGGCACGGTCGACAACGAGAGTCCGGCGTTGGAGCCGTCCTGGCCGGGGCCGAGGCAGTAGGCCATGCCGCCTGACTCGTGGTAGATGCCCATGCGGCCCGTGCGGACCAGGACGATGTCGCCGGCCCTGACCTCGACACCGCCCATGGCAGCCGCCTCGTCCAGGTCCTCGGCGGTGATGGCGTAGGGGCAGTCGAGCAGGTCGACCCCCTTGGACCGGGCCACGTCGAGCAGTACCCCACGGGAACACAGCGAACCGACCTTCTCGATGCCGTTCCGGGTGGCGCCGTCCTCGGCCGTGATCGTGGAGGCGTCGAAGCCGTTGTAGACCCGGCCCGAGTAGGAGACGTGACAGAGTCCGTCCCAGTGGGTTCCCGCCTGGAGGCCGAACTGGACGGCATCGTCGCTGGTGTGGAACAGGTCCGGGTCGCCCTCGGGGTCCATGCCCTGGTCGACCATCAGCATGGTCCGGGTCGGATTGTCGCGTCCCGGTATGAACCCGACCTGGATCCCGTCGCTCTGAAGTGGAACGGCCAACGGGAACATGCGGCCCGTTCGGATGCAGTCCCGGGCGGCCAGTACCACGTCGGGCGTGATCAGGTTGAGCGTGCCGAGTTCGTCGTCGTCGCCCCATCGCCCCCAGTTGCGCACCCGGCGCTGTAGGTCGAGGAAACGTTGGCTCAGCGGCATGGTGGTTGCTCCCGGGTCGTCTGGATGGCGAACCTAGCCCCGGACCGCCTCAGTAGCCGGTGTCGTGGTCGACAATGTCGTTGAGGGGCCGGCCTTCCAACCAGCGCTCGAGGTTGGCGGCGAAGTTGGCGCCCATCTGCTCGAGCGAGGTCGGGCTGCACCAGGAGATGTGGGGGCTCAACCGCACCCCCGGATGGGTGTAGAGCCAGTGCCCCTCAGGCAGGGGCTCCGGATCGCACACGTCGAGTGAGGCCAGGCCGACCTGTCCCGAGTCGAGTGCCGAACGGAGGGCACCCTGGTCGACCACCGGCCCACGTGCGATGTTGACGAGGTGGGTGCCGGTCCGGCAGGCGGCCAGGAGGTCGGCGTCCACGAGGTTTTCGGTCTCGGTCGTGGACGGGACGCCGATCACCACGTGGTCGGCCTCGGCGACAGCGGTTGCGACGTCGCCCACGACCTCGACACCGGGGTCGTCGATCGGGGCATCCGATCGGCGCACAGCGAGGATTCGGCAGCCGAACGGGGCCAGGCGGGCGGCTACCGCCCGGTTGATGGACCCGTAGCCGACCAGTGCGATGGTCGCGTCCTCGATCGTGTCGAGGCGGGCGAGGAACCAGTGCCTCGGCGGCTCGTCGACCCAACTCCCCGGGAGTCGCTTGGCAGCGGTGAGCAGCATCGCCACCACCCATTCGGCGATGGGCACGGCGGTTGCCCCCCTGGCGCACGTCAGGGTCCTGTCTCCGACCACGTCGAGCGGTATCTCGTCTACGCCATGGCCGGTGCAGTGCACCCAACGGACACCCCGCTCGAGTACTTCGGCGAAGTTGGCCGAGTCCGTTCCCCGGGTCACCATCACCTCGCCGTGCAGGTCGGGATCCACCGGACCGTCGGGATCGACGTGGACGAACCGCACGCCGGGGAAGTGATCGGCCATCCGGTCCGTACCGAGGAAGTCGAAATCGAGGTGGACGAGCACCGTGGTCAACGGGTGCGTTCCCTGATCAGGACGTCCTGGGCGACGGTCGCTACGTGGGTGCCGTCGGAGGCGAAGATCTCGCCGATCGTCAGGCCCCGGCCCCCGGTGAGGCCGTGTGAGCGGAACTCGTGCAGTTGCCACTCGTCGGCGGGTGCCGAACGGTGGAACCAGATGGAGTGATCGAGGCTGGCGCCGATGAAGATGTCGCCGAAGGTGCTGTTGCCGAGGGCCACCTCGGCGATGCGCGGATGCGAGGTGCCGACCGCGGTCGTGGCGAGATCGTCGGATGCATAGGCCACGGCGCACGCATGGAGGATCGGATCGTCGCCGAGCGGCCCGGCAACCTTCATCCAGCTGGAAGCCCGGCGGTCACCCCTGTGGACTACGCGTCGGGCGAGCAGGCCCCAGTCCTCGTTCGTGCCCGAGCCGGGCTTGCCGACGTCGGTGGGCAGCGACGACTCCTGGACGTCGATCTGGTCCTCGACTACCTGGAAGGAACAGGAGAGGTTGAGGATGGCGCCTTCGGACTGGCGGGCGACCACCCGGCGGGTGATGAACGAGCGGCCGTTGCGGATCCGGTCGACCTCGAACCGGATCGGCTCGTCGCTGTTGCCTCCACGGATGAAGTAGGCGTGGACCGAGTGGACCAGGTGGTCGGGGTCCACGGTTGCCATCGCCGCCCGGAGTCCCTGGGCGATCACCTGGCCGCCGTAGACGCGTCCCCACGAGTAGTCGGGGCTGAGGCCGACGAAGACGTCCGATCCGTGTGGTTCGAGCTTCATCAGGGTGGCGAAGTCTTCGACGGGAGATCCCATGCCGGTCCGCTAGCGGTCGAGCGCCATGGCGGCGTGGAGGGCGATGCCGTGGCGCAGGCCGGCCTCGTCGATGCGCATGCGGTTCGAGTGGCACGGTGGCGCCTCGCGTGCGTCGGCGATGTCGGCCGGGCACACGCCCAGCAGTGCCATGGCGCCGGGTACCCGTTGGAGCAGCATCGAGAAGTCTTCGCCGCCCATGACCGGCGACGGGAGCGGCACGAACGACTGCGCTCCGAGGGTGGCTTCGCAGATCCCGGCGAATCGGGCGGCCTCGCCGGCATCGTTCACCGTGACCGGATAGCCCTCGACAAGGTCCACCTCGGCGGTGCAGTCGTGTGCGGCGGCGACCTGCGTGCAGACCCGTTCGACCGCCTCGCGTATCCGTCGACGGGTCTGCTCGGACACGCAACGGATGGTGCCCTCGAAGAAGGCAGTTTCGGGGATCACGTTGGTGGTCGTGCCGGCTTCGACGTGTGCCACGGTGACGAGTGCCGGATCGAAGGGGTCGATCTCGCGGGTCACTGCCGTCTGGATCGTCGTGATCATGGTGGCCATCGCCGGTACCGGGTCGGTGCAGAGGTAGGGCATCGAGGCGTGGCCGCCGCGGCCCCTGACCGTCACGTGCATCTCGTCGGTCGAGGCCATCAGGGGGCCGGGGCGACAGGCCGCCCACCCCACCGGGAGGTTCGGGGTGATGTGGATGGCGAAGGCCCGGTCGACACCGTCGAGGACGCCTTCGTCGAGCATGACGCCCGCGCCGCCCTTGCCTTCCTCGCCCGGCTGGAACATGAATCGCACCCGTCCGTGGATGTCGGAGCGTCGATCCGTGAGTAGTCGTGCAGCGCCGACGAGCATCGCCGTGTGGGCGTCGTGGCCGCAGGCGTGGGCGCGCCCATCGACCTGCGAGCAGAACGGTTCGCCGCTGTCCTCGGACATCGGAAGGGCGTCGGTGTCGGCACGCAGCAGGATCGTGGGTCCGTCCGATGCCCCATCCAGGTCGGCGACAACCGAGGTGAGGCCGATGCCCGTGCGGATCTCGAGCGGGAGGCCGTCGAGGGCGTCGAGGATTCGCTGCTGGGTTGCGGGGTTGTCGAGGCCGAGTTCGGGGTGCTGGTGCAGGTCGCGTCGCAACTCCAGTACGCCGTCGGCTACCGCTGAGGCAGTTGCCAGGAGGTCGTGCATGGCGACATCATGGCCGAGTCGGGGTGGGTTGTCGGAACCGGCCCGCCAGGGGCCACAATGCGGCCATGGCGCTCACCGACGATCAGATCCACGAGGCGCTCTCGTCGATCCTGGATCGACGAGATGCCGATGCTCCCGGAACCGTGCTCGGTGCCGGCAGCGACGACCTCGAGGTCGGCCTCCGGTACCTGGAGGCGCTCGTGGAGGGCGGTTGGATGGTGCCCACCTGGTCGGTCGAACACGGTGGCCGCGGCGCCACCGACGACGAGGCCAGGCGTATCTCCGCTGCGCTGGGCGAATACGAGTCGGCCGACCTGTACCCCTACGGCGTGGGGCTCAGCCTCGTGGGTCCGGTCCTCCGGGATCGAGGTACCTCCGAGCAGCAGGACCGCTGGCTGCGTCCGATCGCTGACGGCTCGGAGATCTGGTGTCAGATGTTCAGCGAGCCCGACGCCGGCTCCGACCTCGCCAACGCCGGTACGAAAGCGGTGCGTGACGGCGATGAGTGGATCCTCACGGGATCCAAGGTCTGGACTTCCAGGGGTGCCTATTCGAAGTGGGGCATGTGCCTCGCCCGCACCGACCCAGGGCAACCCAAGCACCGCGGGCTCACGATGTTCGCCGTCGACATGCACGATCCCGGGATCGAGGTCCGGCCGCTGGTGCAGGTGAACGGCGACCGCCACTTCACCGAGGTGTTCGTGTCGGAGGTCCGGGTACCCGACGCCCACCGGATCGGCGACCTCGGAGGGGGATGGGGCATCACGATCGAGACGCTCGCCCACGAACGGGAGTCGCTCGGAGGTCGGGTCTTCGGGGGTTCCGACGGAGAGGAAGGAGCGCTCCCCGGGTGGCTGGCCACATTGGCCGACTCCGGTCGTCTCGACGACCCCGTGGCGCGTGACAGCGCCATGCGGGCATTCGTCCTCGGCCGGGTCAACAGGCTCACCACCGTCCGTGCGGCGGCTGCGGCGCGGGGCGGCCGCCCCGGCCCGGAGGGATCCGGGACCAAGTTGCGCAGCGTCGCCGCCTTCAAGGCCAGGGCCTACCTGGTCAAGGACCTCTCCGGGGCGGCCGGGATGCTCGACGGGTCGTCGGGCCACCTGGCCTTCCTGACCGCACCGTCGATGTCGATCCGCGGCGGTACCGACGAGGTTCAGCGCAACATCGTGGGGGAGCGGGTGCTGGGCCTGCCGTCTGAGCCCCGGGTCGACAAGGATGTCCCGTACTCCGACCTGAAGAGGGGTCGCTGAGGACGGTCAGCCACCGCTTGCGGTGGAGACCGGCTGGTCCGGGTCACCCGATGCCTCGCGTGGAGGATCCGGTTGAACGTATTCGACGGTGATGGTTCCCCCACGGGCAGAAGTCAGCGTGGCCGTCGAGCCCTCGACGACAACTGAGACTTCACCGCTCAGGACCTCGAAAAGGGCGAACCAGTCGGCACGGTCGGCGCAGGCCATTTCGGTGATACCGATCGGGCCGATGTCGACGAGGTCGTCGCCGATGTCCAGGTCGCCGAAGAAGCCGTTGCAGCCGGCGTTTCCCGTGATCCGGCCATCGCTGCGAAAAGTCACCGACGCCTCGTGCGGACGGTCGGGTTCGACAGCGTCGACGCCGGTGAGGCCGACGACACGCCACTGGACGTCGATCAACGGGTCGATCCCACTGGTCGTGCCGGACGAGGAGCAGGTGGTGGCGAGCAACAGGACGGATAGGGCCAGGTGGCGCATCAGGGTCTCCAACGTAGGGGTCCACGGGTTCCGACGATGCGGACAACGGTCCCGGTTCCCGCCTGGGGCATGATTTCTCCATGCGTGCCGTGGTGATCGAGTCGTACGGCGGACCGGAGGTGTTGGCGATCCGCGAGGTGCCGGCGCCGGATCCCGGGCCCGGGGAGGTGCTCGTCGACGTGGTCGCCAGCGCCCTGAACCGTGCAGACCTGCTCCAGCGCCAGGGCCTCTACCCGGGGCCACCCATGGAGCACGAGGTTCCGGGCCTCGAGTTCGCCGGACGGGTCGTCGCCGTGGGAGGGGCGGTCGACCGGTGGTCGGTCGGTGACGAGGTCATGTCGATCACCAGCGGTGCAGCGCATGCAGAACAGGCCGTCGTCCATGCCGATCAGGCCATGGGCGTACCTGCCGGGATGCCCCTGGCGACCGCCGGCGCCCTGCCCGAGGTGTTCATCACCGCCTGGGACGCCCTGGTGTTGCAGGGGGGTCTCCAGCCGGGAGGGACGGCCCTCGTCCATGCCGGCGCCTCAGGGGTGGGCACCGCCGCCATACAACTCTGCCGGTCGATGGGCGCCGAGGTCGTAGTGACGGCATCGGGGGCCAAGTGCGCCGCCTGCACCGATCTCGGGGCCTCGCTCGCAGTCGACTACACGTCCGACGACTGGCTGGCCGCCGTGGACGACCACACCGGCGGTCGGGGGGTCGACGTGGTCCTCGACGTGGTGGGCGGCGACTACCTGGACCGGAACGTCGATGCCCTGGCCGTGGGAGGCACGATCGTGCAGGTCGGGGCCATGGGCGGCGGCAGGGCCACGTTCGGGCTCGGCAAGTTGCTGCCGAAGCGGGCGACGATCGTGGGGACCGTGCTGAGGGCCCGCTCGCTCGACGAGAAGGTGGCGCTCAGTCGGGCCTTTGCCGACGAGATCGTTCCCCGCTTCGAGGACGGGACGCTGAGCGTGGTCGTGGATCGACGCTTCGACCTGGCCGAGATCGCTGCTGCACACCTCCACATGGAGGGCAATGCCAACGTCGGGAAGATCGCCCTCGACGTGCGGGCCGGTTGAGCCGGCAGGGCTTCAGCGCTGGTCGATCGGGACGACGTCCCGGGTGGCCTCGCCCGTGTAGAGCTGGCGGGGGCGGGCGATACGCGAGTTCTGGGTGAGCATCTCGTCCCAGTGGGCCAGCCATCCAGGGACGCGACCTATGGCGAACAGCACCGTGAACATGTCGACCGGGAAGCCCATCGACTGGTAGATGAGACCCGAATAGAAGTCGACGTTCGGGTAGAGCTTGCGGCTGACGAAGTAGTCGTCGGCCAGGGCCACCTCTTCGAGCTTGAGCGCCACGTCGAGTAGCGGGTTCTTGCCCGTCACCTCGAACACCCGGTGGGCGGTGTCCTTGAGGATCTGGGCCCGCGGGTCGTAGTTCTTGTAGACGCGGTGGCCGAAGCCCATGAGCCGTCGTTCGCCGGTCTTGACCTTGGCGACGAAGTCATCGACCTGGTCGTAGGAGACGATCTCCTCGAGCATCCGCAGGACGGCTTCGTTGGCGCCACCGTGACGGGGGCCGTAGAGGGCGCAGCATGCCGCCGAGACCGAGACATATGGGTCGGCGTGCGAGCTGCCGACCGTGCGGGCGGTCGTGGTCGAGCAGTTCTGGCTGTGGTCGGCGTGGAGCAGGAACAGCAGGTCGAGGGCCCTGCTCAGGACCGGGTCGACCTCGTAGCCGCCTTCGACCGGCCGGAACATCATGGTCAGGAAGTTCGTGGTGTAGTCGAGGTCCGGGTCGGGCTGGACATACGGGGTGCCGACGAGGCGACGGTAGGCGCTTGCTGCGAGCGTCGGCATCTTGGCGATGAGGCGGACCATCTGGGTGCGGCGGACGGTTGGATCCTCGACGTCCTTGCCCTCCGGGTAGAAGGTGGACAGTGCTGCGACGCTCGAGGCCAGGACTCCCATTGCGTGGGCGTCGTCCCGGAAGCCTTCCAGGATCCGCTTGTGGAAGTTCTCGTGGATCGATGCCGATTCGGCGATCTCGTCTGCGAAGGCGTCGAGTTGGGGCCGGGTGGGGAGCTCTCCGAACAGCAGCAGGTGGGCGACCTCCAGGAAGTTGGCCTGCTCGGCTAGTTGTTCGATCGGGTGGCCGCGGTAGCGCAGGTAGCCGGCCTCGCCGTCGAGTTCGCAGATGGCGCTGGCTGCGCCGGAGGTGGCGCCGAAGGAGGGGTCGTGGAAGTACACGCCGGGGAGCAGGTTGGTCCACTCCCCGGAGTCGACTGTGCCGTCGATGATCGGGATATCGACGCTTGCACCGGTCCGGTTGTCGGTGAGGGTGATGCTCTCTTTCACAACTGGCGGCCTCTGGTCAGACAGGGACGGAATGGGCGTCTTCCTTGACTTTTCGACCCTATCGGACGTCGCTGGGTCGGAAACAGTCCGGCTACGGTCGAAAAACAGGGATTCTTCACGGCCAGCCTCGATTCACCCGATTTGCGCCGCTTCGAACCCCGCCGGCGCCGGGATGATCCGGGGCTGTCAGAGCGGCGTGTTGTCGTGGCGCCGTCGCGGGAGGTGCTCGCGCTTGCCGATCAGCGCATCGAGTGCGTTGACCAGTGCGCCCCGGGTGTCGGCGGGCTCGATCACCTGGTCGACCGACCCGCGCTCTGCGGCGACGTAGGGGTTGAGGAATCGCTCTTCGTAGGCCGCCACGAGCGCCACCCGCTCCTCTTCGGAGGCCTCCCGGTGGAGGATCTCGATGGCCCCCTTGGCGCCCATGACTGCGATCTCGGCGGACGGCCAGGCGAGCATCAGGTCGTTGCCGATGTACCGGGAGTCCATGACGATGTACGCCCCGCCGTACGACTTGCGCAGGATGACGCAGACCCTCGGCACGGTGGCCCGGGCGTAGGCGAACGCCATCTGGGCCCCGTAGCGGATCATGCCCCGCCACTCGAGGTCCTTGCCGGGGTAGAAGCCCGAGGTGTCGACGAAGGTGATGAGGGGCAGGTTGAAAGCGTCGCAGAAGGCCACGAATCGGCCTCCCTTCTGGGAGGAGGGGATGTCGAGGGTGCCGGCCACCGACTGGGGTTGGTTGGCGACGATGCCGACGGGCCGGCCACCGATCGTCGCGAAGGCGGTGACCAGGTTCGTGGCGAATGCGGCCCGGGGCTCGAGCAGGTGCCCATCGTCAACGATGCACTCGATCACGTGCCGGACGTCGTAGCTGCCCGTGGCGGTGTCGGGGAGGAGGTCGCCGGCCTCGGGGGTCGGGCGGTTGACGGGATCGACGCATGGAACCGGTGCGGGGAGCGAGTCTGCATGGTCGGGAAGGAAGTTGAGGAGTTCGGTGACCAGTTCGACGGCCTCGTCACGGTCGGCGACGGTGAAGTGGGCGACACCAGACGTGCGCGTGTGCATCGAAGCTCCGCCGAGGCCTTCGTTGCTCAACTCCTCGCCAGTGAACCGCTGGACCATTTGCGGGCCGCTCACGAAGGCGTAGGTCTCTTCGACCATCACCACCAGGTCGGCGAGGCCGAGGAGGAGCGCCGGGCCGGACACGGCGAGCCCGTCCACGCAGAAGACCATCGGGATGACGCCCGAGCAGGCTACGAACTCGCGGGCGGCGGTGCCCCACCCGTGGATGGCGGCCACGCCCTCGGACAGGTCGGCCCCGCTCGACGCCACGAAGCAGACCAGCGGGACACGGAGCTGGCGTGCCGTTCGGGCGGCGACCGCCAGGTTCTCGCCGTCCTCGGAACGCAGGGCGCCGCGGTTCTCCCCACCGACCTCGACCACCATCACCCGGCGGCCGCCAAGTTCATCGAGGCGGAAGGTGACGGTGCCTCCCGTGCGGGCCCGCAGGTCCAGGGGCGTCCTCGGGGCATTGACTGCGGTCACTTTGTCCCTCCGGGATGGGGGGTCGGGTCGTCGGTCATCGTGACATGGATTCCGGGCTGATGGGGTCCCATGTCACGGATGATCTCGCGCAGTTGGTCGCGTGTTGCCTGCACGGGGAGCGATGGCGTGGTGCGTCGATTGTGGGCCAGCACCACCGTGCGCCGGTCGAGTCCTTCGATGCGGACGATCGCCCAGTCGCCGGCGGGGAAGCCGGACGCCGCGCTGGCCGGGAGCAGGGCGGGGGCGTATCCCTGGTAGGCGAGCGAGGTGAGGAGGTGGAGGCTGTCGATCTCCACCTTCGGCCGGAGGCGGATGCCTGCGGTGGCGAGTTCGGCGTCGAGCGTGTCGCGGAACGTGGTGCCGGTCGGTGTGAGCATCACCTCGTGTTCGGCGAGTTCCTCGATGGTCACCGCCTGGTGGTCGGCCAGTGCATGGTCCTTGGTCGTGACCACGATCAACTCCTCGTCGAAGAGCGGCTCCATGACGAAGTCGGGGTCCAGGACCGGGCCGTTGAGGATGGCGAAGTCGACCTCACCGGAGCGGAGGAGGGGGTACAGCGAGTTCGAGGTCGCATCGACGAGGATCGGGTGGAGGCCCGGGTATCGGGCCCCCAGTCGCTCAAGCAGGGGCGTGGCCATCCAGCGGGCGGTGGTTCCGATGCAGCCAATCCGAACCGTTCCTCCTATCTCCTCGCGCATGGACGAGATGTCGTCCTCGAGGGCCTGCAGTTCGGTGCGGATGCGCTGTGCCCGTTCGATGACCGCCTCACCCTCGGCGGTGGGGAGCATGGAGCGTCGGTCGATGAGCACGGCGTCCAACTCCTTTTCGAGTCGTGCGACGTGTGTGGACACGTTGGACTGCACCGTGTGGAGCGAGCGGGCGGCCGCGGAGAAGCTCCCGTGCTCGGCCACGGCCAGCAGGTGGGTGAGTTGGCGGAGGTCCATCACTGTTGAGGATGCCACGAGGATCTCCATCAGCGTCGCGGATAGGTGTCCTGTTCCGCATCCCGGTGGATCCGATCCCCGTGGGCGTCGACCCGAACGGGGTGGTGAGGCTCTAGGGTCGCCCGCGAGAACTGCTCGCCCACTCCCGATCGCCCCGCCCGAGGCCCATGACCGACGTTCCCAGCGCCCCGAGCATCCTGGCCCTGCACCTCGGGCTGCTCGAGGCCCACGCCGCCGTTGACCGGGCAGGCCGGATCGACCTGGTCGCCCTCGGCGGAGACCGGGCAGGCATGCCGATGGTGCTCCACGTCTCGACCGGTGGGGACGTTGCCGTCGGCGAGGATGCCATCCGCCGGGCCGTCGACGATCCCGATGGCTTCGTCGACGATGTGATGGGACGCCTCCTCGATGACGGGGTCGTTGAGGCGTCCGGCCGCACGCTCACGGCCGAGGCCGTCCTCGCCCACCTCATGGCCCAGTCCTACGCTGCTTGTCTCCGGATTCTGGACGGGGCACCCGAGCAGGTGGTCGTCGTGCGTGCGGCCGGTGGGCCGGACGAGGCGACGTACGAGGCGGCCGCCGGTCGGGGCCTCGTCGGCGACGTCCGGGTCCTCGACGAGACAAGGGCCTGGTCTGCGTTCAGCGGCCATGCCCCTCCGGCAACCAGGGGGATGGAACCGGAACACACGGGGGTGCTGGGGGCGCTGTTGTGGCTCCGCCACGGTGACGCACCGACCGGTCCGCAGCCGATCGTCACCCGGGAGGACATCGAGGGCTCAGCGCCTGAACCCCTGCGACAGCCGTCGGCACCGAGCGTCGTGTCGGTGGGACCCCGCTCCGTTTTCGACGCGCCACCATCGAAGCCGCCCGATCCGTCGGATCCGGCGCCTGTACGCCGTCGACCACGACGGACACCGGTACCCCTGCTGGTCTTCCTGCTGATCGTCGTGCTGGCGGTGCTCGGGTACCAGCGCTTCTTGGCCGACGAGGAGTCGACCACGACCGAGGCGACCACGACGACGGAGGTGCCGACCACGACCGAGCCACCACCCACCACCACGAGGCCACCGCTTGGCCCCGTGAGCATCTCCGGCCAGGGCCTTCTCCTTTTCGCCGCCAGCGACGATTCCACGTTCCTGGAGTTGGGCGGACCGGTCGATACCACCCTCGACGCCGTGTCCGCAGTGCTCGGTGATCCCGATCGGGACAGCGGTTGGGCGTCGGACCCGAGTTGTGCTGGTTCCTCCGTCCGACGGGTCGGCTTCGGCAGCCTCGAACTGGTGTTGGTCGACCGGGACCCGACCGATGCCCCACCCGCCGAGGATGTTCCGGAAGGTGGCGATACGGCAGAAGGCGCCGAGACGACAACGACCGTGGCACCGCCGGGCGAGCCCGGGTTCGGCGCCGAGTTCGGGCGGTGGTTCCTGAGCGGCGCCGATTCCGTCGATTCCGGTTTCTGGACCCTCGAGCGCATCGGAGTCGGGTCGACGGTCGCCGACGTGCGCCTCGCCTACCCCGACGGATTCTCAGTCGTCCAGACCGACCAGGCCGATCCAGCCGGGTTCTTCGACCTCGATCCGATCGGCCTCGCCGGTCCGATCTCCGGGGCCACGAGCAACACCACCGACGAGGGCCGCGTCCTCCAACTGTGGGCAGGTAGCGCCTGCTAGGTGAGATCCGGTCGATCCGGCAGGCCGCCCGGCTATCGGCCGGTGATCAGGTGGTCCAGGGCGCCACCGAGTTCAGGGTCCTCGAAGGAGAAGCCCGTGTCCTCGAGCACCCGAGGTCGGACCCTGGAACTGGCCAGCATGAGCTCGCGGACCAGGTCCCGGCCGAACAACAGCATCGGCACCAGCGACGGGACAGGAAGCCGTGCAGGACGACCGAGTGTGCACCCGAGGGTTCGGGCGAACTCGGCATTCGTGACCGGTCCCGGTGCGACCAGGTTGACGGGCCCCTCGACCTCCCGGTCGAGCAGCCAGAGGAGCGCCGCCACCTCGTCCCGTAGCGAGATCCAACTCAGGTACTGGCGTCCGCTACCGAGGCGGCCGCCGACGCCGAGCCGGAAGAGGGGAAGCTGCTTCGCCAGCAGGCCGCCTTCCGTGGAGAGCACTACGCCCGTTCTGGCGTGGGCGACCCGGATGCCGGCGTTCTCTGCAGCCGCTGTGGCCTGTTCCCATTCGGCGCAGACATCGGCGAGGAATCCAGTGCCCCGGGGAGCGTCCTCGTCGAGGGGTCGGTCACCGGCATCACCGTAGATGCCGATGGCGGAACCGCTGACGAGGACAGATGGCCCACCGTCCTCGTGGATTGCGGCCAGTGCACCGGCCAACAACGTCGTCCCGAGGGTGCGGCTCTCCCGGATTCGGCCACGTTGGGTCCTGGTCCAGCGACGGTCTGCGATGCCGGCGCCGGCCAGGTGGACGACGGCGTCGATGCCCTTCAGGTCGGCGGGTTCGAGTTCGGAGCCGGTCGGATCCCAGCGAACCTCGTCGGGTTCGTTCGGGACCCGCCGCATGATGCACACCACCCGGTCACCGCGTGCCCGGAGGGCTGCGCACAGGGCTGAGCCGATCAGTCCTGTCGATCCTGTGACCGCTACGTCCACCGCCTGAGCATTACAGAAGTCCCCGTCGGTACCGGGGAGTGGGATGAACCGGACCGGCGGGGCCCTCAGACTTCTATGGAGATGATCGACGCCTTCAGGGTTCCCCCGGGTGCCTCGAACGAGACCTCGTCGCCGGGGGCACCGCCGAGCAGTGCTTCGCCCAGCGGCGAACCCGGAGATACCACCAGCAGGTCGTCGCGGTGTTCCTCTATCGATCCGAGCAACAGGCGCTCGGGCTCGTCGTCGCCCGCGTAGAGCACGGTGACCACGACGCCGGTGGTGACGGTCTCGCCGTCGCCGGTGGGGCCTTCGACGATCACGGCGTCGAGGAGGAGGGCCTCGAGGTGCAGGATCCGGCCCTCCATCTTGCCCTGCTCCTCCTTGGCGGCGTGGTAGTCGCCATTCTCGGAGAGGTCGCCGAGTTCCCGGGCCGTTTCGATCTTGCGGGCGATGTCGATCCGTCCGCGGGTGGTGAGGTCCTCGAGTTCGGCGGCGAGGCGGCCGTGCGCGTCGGGGGAGAGCTGCTGCGGTTCAGGCATGTCAGGAGCGTAGCGACGGTCCGGCGTCGTGAGGCTGCTGGGCCGATTGACCGGCCCCCGAAGGGTCTTGGTACACTTCCACCCGTGAGTACTACCCGCCCCGTGATCCTCATTTCCTAGCGCACGCCCTCCCGGCGTGCGCCCCGACCGTCCACCTAGGTGGGCGGTTTTTCCGTTCCGGGCACACCCCTACTCTCCACTACACAGCGACACAGCAGGACCAGGAGCACTCCAGTGGCACATCGAATCGGCGTCATCGGTGGCGACGGCATCGGACCCGAGGTCGTCGCGGAGGGCCTCAAGGTCGCCACTGCGGCAGGGGTCGAGTTCGAAGCCGTCGACTACGACCTCGGTGGCGACCGTTACCTCCGCGACGGAACCGTCCTGCCCGACGAGGTCATCGAGGAATGGCGCGGACTGGATGCCCTGTTCCTGGGCGCGGTCGGCACCCCCGAGGTCCCACCGGGGCTCATCGAGCGTGGCCTGCTGCTCAAGATGCGCTTCGAACTCGACCTCTACATCAACCTCCGCCCCTTCGTGTTCCCCGACAACGACATCGACTTCTGCGTCGTGCGCGAGAACACCGAGGGCGCATATGCCGGCGAGGGTGGCTTCCTGCGCAGGGGCACCCCGTACGAGGTGGCCACCCAGGGCTCCGTCAACACCCGGATGGGTGTCGAACGCTGCATCCGGTACGCCTTCGACCTGGCACGGGCCCGGCGCGGGCACCTCACGCTCGTCCACAAGACGAACGTGCTCACGTTCGCCGGCAACCTCTGGGAGCGCACCTTCCACGAGGTGGCCGATGGGTACCCCGACGTCGAGACCGCCTACAGCCACGTCGATGCAGCCTGTATCCACTTCGTGGAGGATCCGCAGCGCTATGACGTCATAGTCACGGACAACCTCTTCGGCGACATCCTCACCGACCTCGGGGGTGCCGTCTCCGGAGGCATCGGCTTCGCAGCGTCAGCGAACCTCAACCCGGAACGCACCGGAGCATCGATGTTCGAGCCGGTCCACGGCTCGGCGCCCGACATCACCGGCCAGGGCATCGCCAACCCGACCGCAGCCATACTCTCGGCGGCGATGATGCTCGAATTCCTGGGCGAGGAGGATGCTGCCCGACGCATCACCGCTGCCTGCGCCGATCCGGCCACCCAGGTCGAGGGCACGGTCGCCATCGGCGACGCCATCGCCGCGCTGGTCTAGGCACGGTCACGACAACACGCACCCACGACAGGAAATCAGGAGCAGACACAATGCCGATCGAGAAGGTTGACAAGATCTGGATGAACGGCGACCTCGTCGACTGGGACGACGCCACGATCCACGTGCTGACGCACACCCTCCACTATGGCAACGGCGTGTTCGAGGGCATCCGCGCCTACGAAACCGATCGCGGGCCGGCTGTGTTCCGGCTCACGCCCCACATCGAGCGCCTGTTCCGCTCGGCCAAGATCCTCTACATCGACATCCCGTGGTCGGTCGACGACCTGGTTGCGGCCGTCCTCGACACCGTGCGCGTCAACGGCATACCGTCCTGCTACATCCGGCCGCTGGCGTACCTCGGCTACGGCGAGATGGGACTCAACCCGATCCCGTGCAAGGTCGACGTCTCGGTCGCCTGCTGGCCGTGGGGCTCCTACCTCGGCGACGAGGGCATCGCCAAGGGCGTACGCACGATGATCTCGTCGTGGCAGCGCCACGACCCCAACGCCATGCCGCCGGCTGCCAAGGGCTGCGGCCACTACATCAACTCGCAGATGGCCAAGGTCCAGGCGCTCAAGTCGGGCTACGACGAGGCGATCCTGCTCTCCCCACAGGGCCACGTGTCCGAGTGCAGCGGCGAGAACATCTTCGTGGTCATCGACGGCACCATCGTCACCCCACCGAGCAGCGCCGGTGCCCTCGAGGGCATCACGCAGAACGCCGTCCGGCGCATCGCCGAGGACCTCGGCTATGACTACGTCCGCGGCAACATCCTGCGCAGCGACCTCTACACGGCCGACGAGGCCTTCTTGTCGGGCACCGCCGCCGAGGTGGTGCCGATCCGGTCGGTCGACGACCGCGAGATCGGCGACCCCGGTCCGATCACCCGCGCCGTCCAGGAGGTCTTCTACGAGGCGGTTCGCGGCAGGCGCCCCGAATACGCGGAGTGGAACGAGTATGTCGACTGACCCTGCCCCAGCGCCGGGCAGCCTGCCGGTTGCCGTCGAGATCTATGACACGACGCTGCGCGACGGGGCGCAGCTGGAGGGCATTTCGCTCACGGTCGACGACAAGCTGCGCATAGCCGAGCAGCTCGACCGTCTCGGCGTCCACTACATCGAGGGTGGCTGGCCGGGCTCCAACCCGAAGGACGAGGAGTTCTTCAAGCGCGCCCGAACCGAACTCGACCTGACCACCTCGAAGTTGGTCGCCTTCGGCTCGACCCGTCGGGTCAAGGGCCGGGTCGACGACGATCCGACGCTCGCCAACCTGGTTGCCGCCGGCACGGGAGTGGTGTGCATCGTCGGCAAGGCGTGGGACTACCACGTCACCGAGGCGCTGCGCACCACGCTCGAAGAGGGCGTGGCGATGGTTGCCGACTCGGTGCGCTTCCTGAAGGACCAGGGGCTCAAGGTCTTCTTCGACGCCGAGCACTTCTTCGACGGCTATGACGCCAACCCCGAATTTTCGCTCGCCGTCCTCGAGGGCGCCGCCATCGCCGGAGCGGACTGTCTGGTGCTCTGCGACACCAACGGGGGTTCTCTGCCGGCCCGGGTCGAACAGACGGTTCGTGCGGTCGTAGCCCACCTCGACACACCCGTCGGCGTGCACCTGCACAACGACACCGGATGTGGGGTCGCCAATGCCCTCGTTGGTGTCGCCGCTGGCGCCACCCAGGTCCAGGGCACGATCAACGGCTACGGCGAGCGCGTCGGCAACTGCGACCTGGTGCCGATCATCGCCAACCTGAGCCTCAAGTTGGGCGTCGAGACCATCCCCGAGGACAGGCTGGCCCGTCTCACGTCGGTGGCACACCACGTGGCCGAGTTGGTCAACTTCGTAGCCGACCCGCAGCAGCCCTACGTCGGCACCAAGGCCTTCGCCCACAAGGCCGGCCTTCACACCAGCGCCATTGCCCGTCGTTCCGACGCCTACGAGCACGTTGCTCCGGAACTCGTCGGCAACGGCACCCACTTCGTGGTATCAGAGATGGCCGGCAGGTCCACGATCGCCCTCAAGGCCACCGAACTCGGGCTCGACCTCGATGCCCCCACCATGGGCGACATCGTCGAAACCCTCAAGGAACTCGAGTTCGCCGGCTACCACTTCGAGGCGGCAGACGCCTCCCTCGAGCTACTCATGCGTGCTGCTACCGGCTGGGAGCAGGACTATTTCCACCTCGAGTCGTTCTCGGTCGAGGTCGGCCACCGGTCGGGAAGCGGTAGCCGGGCCTGGAACGAGGTTGCAGTCGACGTCGAGACCGAGGCAACGGTCAGGCTCTGGATCGACGGTGAACTGGTCGAGGCCACAGGCGAGGGCAACGGCCCTGTCAACGCCCTCGACGCGGCACTGCGCCAGGCCCTGGACGAACGTCATACGAGCCTGCGGCGCCTGCGCCTCACCGACTACAAGGTGCGTGTCCTCGGGACCGGCCAGGGCACCGGTGCGGTCACCAGAGTGCTGATCGACTCGACGAACGGCGAGCGCACCTGGTCGACCATCGGCGTGTCGGAGAACATCATCGAAGCCTCCTGGCAGGCTCTCGTCGACGCCGTCGTATACAGCCTCCTCCACGCAGCCGACTGATCCCGGAGCATCGACCTTGCTAGCGAGGCGCCCCCGTGAACTGCTGGCAGAGGGGGTGGGGACCTGTTTCCTCCTGGTCGGGGTGGTCGGGTCCGGGATCATGGCGACCCGGCTCAGCCCCGCCGACGTGGGGTTGCAGTTGCTGGAGAACTCCGCTGCCACCGCGGCGGTGCTCATCGCCATCATCTCGATCTTCGGGACGATCTCGGCCGACTTCAACCCGGCGGTCACCCTTGCGGCATGGATGCTCGGGCACCGGGCCGGTCGTGAGGTGCCGGCGATGGTCGCCGTGCAGGTGGTCGGTGGCTGCCTCGGCACCGTGCTCGCCAACCTCATGTTCGACCTGTCGTGGGTCGAGGTCTCGACGCAGGCCCGCAGCGGCGGCCACCTCTGGCTGGCCGAGGTCGTGGCAACCGTCGGCCTGTTGCTGGTCGTGTTCAGCCTGCTGCGCACCGCCCGCATGTCGGCGATTCCGTACGTGGTCGGTGCCTACATCGGTGGCGCCTATTTCTTCACGTCGTCGACCAGCTTTGCCAACCCGGCGGTCACCGTGGCCCGCACGCTGTCGGACACCTTTGCCGGCATCGAGCCGGCGTCGGCGCCGATGTTCGTGCTGATGCAGGTAGTCGGAGTCGGTGCGGCGGTCGCCCTGGTCGGGGCGCTGTTCCCGGACGATCGATCAGGCACCTGACCCGCACTGGTCGAGTGCCGGCTCACCTGCCACGCGGGCCTTCAGCCAGTCCATCAACTCGTCGTGGTAGGCGGTGACAGAAGTTCCGTGGTTGGTGCCCGGATACACGCGGCGCTCGAGCGGGGCGTGTCCCTCCAGGTCGCAGAGTTGTGCCAGGAGCGCCTCGCTGGAGACCACGGGAATCTGTTCGTCCTCGTCGCCGTGCAGGATGATCGTCGGCACCTCGTTGGGCCGCTGGTTCGTGTCGTTCTCGATCAGGCGGGCGTTCCACTCGGGGAGGGCGAAGATGTCGTCGACCGTCAGCAGGTCCTCGTACGGGATCGGGTTGAACACCTCGAAGATGTGGCCGGTGCAGCCGTTCTCGAGTTCATCGAGCAGGTGCTCGTACTCCGGGGCGATGAGCGGTTCCAGGTCGAGTTCGTCGTAGGCGGCGGCGAGGCCGGCGCCGGCCATCGTGAGGTAGCCCTGGAAGTCGCCGTCCTGCAGGAAGGCACTCAGGAGCGGGAACTGGGATGGTGGCGCTCCAGCGGCCACGCCGACGAGATCCAGGTCGGGGGCAAGGTCAGTCCAGCGCTCGGCGACGTGCATCGCTGCGTGGCCACCTTGTGAATGGCCCCAGACGACGAGCGGGCCGTCGGCACCGAGGCCGGGCACCTTCTGGGCCGCTCGGACGATGTCGAACGCGCCGCGGGCCTCGCTCTCGCCCACGATGTAGGGGTGCAGGCCCGGGCCGCCGAGTCCCTCGTAGTCGGTGGCAACGACGACCCAGCCCTGTTCGAGCAGGGGAGCTATGAATCCGAGGGTGTAGTCGTCGGGGAATCCGAGCGAGGGGGCGCAGTCGTCGGCGAGGCCCGTCGTGCCGTGGGTGATCGACAGCACCGGCCGGGAGTCGTCGGTGCTGCCAGCGGGAGCGATGATCACGCCGGTCACTTCGATCGGGTTCCCGTTCACCGCCTCTGAGCGGTAGACGACGCGCCAGGCCTCACCCAGGTGGAGCCATCCACCCAGGTCGACCGGTTCGCTGTCCAGGATTGCACCGAGGGCGTCGGAATCGTCCGAGGCGGGGAGTGGTTCGAGTTCCGCTTCATTCAGGAGCGCTCCGAGGATCCTGTCCGCCAACTCGCCGACATCGGGATCGGCGGGAAGCACGTTCGCTGACACGGCGATGGCGATGTCGTGGTCGGGGAAGTAGGCGGCGTGGCTTCGGAAGCCCGGCACGCCGCCGCCATGTGAGTAGGAGAGGGCGTCATTGGCGACCACGGCAGCGGCGCCTGCGGTGTTCACGTCGGCCTCGCCGACGCTGATGCCGAGTCCGTAGTCGCTGAACTCGCTGGTTGTCAGGAACTCGGCGACCATGGCGTCGTCGAGGAGCGTGCCGTCGAACATGGCGCGGAAGATCCGGGCCACGTCGAGGACCTGTGCCTCGATGCTGCCGCCGGTCCAGCCGGCTGAGCGGATGGCCTCCTGGGGGACGACGGAGATGTCGTAGACATCGCCAAGGTCGGCCTCGGGATAGGAGGCGGTGGTCGGAATGGCGTCGAGGGCCGCCTTGAGGACGGTGGCGGCGTAGCCGTGGACGACGGGCTCCGGTGGATCCTCGGCAGGCGGCAGGAAGATGTCGTCGAGGCCGAGCGGGTCGAAGATGCGCTCCCGGAGCACCTCGTGGGCGGGTTGTCCGGTTACCGACTCGATGATGAGGCCGACGACGTTGTGGCCGACCGTGTTGTAGGAGTAGGCGGTGCCCGGGACGTACTGGGGTCCCATGGAGATCGCCCAGTCGATGATCTCCTCCGGTTCGACCACGGTCTCGAGGCGCTCCGACATGAGCAGGTAGAAGCCGAGGTCGAAGGCGTATTCGGCAAAGCCGTCCGTGTGGTTCAGGACCTGGCGGACCGTGACCTGGTCGCCGTAGTCGACACCGTCGAGGATGTAGCCGTCGAGGAGGTCGCCCACATAGGTGGCCACGGGCTCGTCGAGGTCGACGAGGCCCTCCGACACGAGTTGGAGCATGGCGACCGAGGTGATCGTCTTCGAGATCGAACCGATCCGGAAGTAGTCGTCGGTGGTAACTGGCTCCTGGGCCACTAGGTCGGCCAGACCGCTTGCCACGAGCATCTCGGTGCCGTCGGGGAGCAGGACGGCGACGCTGACCCCGGGAGTGACCGGCGTCCCCTCGGCCAGCCACACGTCCACGACCTCGGCGACGAGGAGTTCGTCCCAGACGGGAGGAGGGGGCGTCGTGGTGGTGGGGGCAGTGGTGGTGGTCGTGGCCGCTGGCACCTCCACGTCGGTCACCGACCGGGAACAGCCGACCGCGACCAGCATGGTGAGGAAAGAGCCAACCAGGAGAATCGTGAGCCTGCGCATGCCGTGAGTCTGGTCCCCCCCGGTCCTCCGGACACAATCCGGCACGGCTACCGTGCCACGGTGGTGGCAGGACAGGGCGATTCGACGGGACCATCCGTCGAGGCCCGACCATTCCTGCCCTTCGACTGGCTGCTTCTCGTGGGAGCCGCCGGTATATGGGGGGCATCGTTCCTGTTCATGGACGTGGCCCTCGACCACGAGCACCCGGGGCTCGTCACCTTCCTGCGCCCGGCGCTGGGCCTCCTGGCCCTGCTCGCCTTCCCGGCCTCCCGCCGACCCGTCGACCGGGCGGATCGCGGTCGCCTCCTGGTGCTCGGCATCACCTGGATGGCATTCCCGCTCACGATGTTCCCCCTCGCCCAGCAGTGGATCGACTCCTCGGTGGCGGGGATGCTCAACAGTGGGATGCCCGTGGCGACCGTACTGGTGGCGGCGATCGCCTTCGGCGTGCATAGCAGCCGCATGCAGGTGGCAGGCATCGTCGTCGGCATCGTCGGGATCCTGCTGATCGGACTGCCCACGGCCACCACGGGAGACACCAGTGCCCTGGGCGTTTTCCTCGTGCTCCTCGCCGTGACGTCGTACGGGATCGCAGCCAACCTCGCCGGGCCGTTGCAGAGGCGCTACGGCTCTGCGGCCGTGCTGGTGCGCGCGCTTGCGGTCGCCACGGTGGCGACCCTGCCGTTCGGCCTCTACGGGCTGTCCGACTCCTCATGGTCGGCACAGGCGTTCGCCGCCAACCTGGGAGTCGGGCTCGGTGGCACCGGTCTGGCCTACCTGGCCGCCGCCACCCTCATCGGCAGGGTCGGACCGGTCCGGATGTCGGTCGTGACCTATCTCGTGCCCGTGGTGGCCGCCGTGCTGGGCGTTGTGGTCCTCGGCGAGGTGCTTGTGGCCTGGCAGGTCACGGGCGCTGCGGTACTGATCGCAGGCGCGTGGCTCACCACGCGCTCGACCTGACCAACCCGTCCCTACAGCACCTGGCAGAGGCGCCGTGCGTCGTGGATGGCGGCGTGCACGTTCCTGCTGGCGAGGGCGTCGCCGATCCGGTGCACGTCGAAGCGGTCATCCGATGTCGGCTGGGGTTCGAATGCCAACAGGGCATCGAGGTCGGTCACGCCTCCGTTGGCGGCGCTCGTCGCCAGCTCGTGGAAGATCCCGTCATTGGGGACGGTGCCGTGCTCGACGGCGACCATATCGACGGACCGCCTCTGCTCGTCACCGGTGTAGGTGCTCGTCAGCACCGCCTCGAGGCCTCCGTCGACCCGGTGGACGCCGACGAGACGGTGGTCGACGGTGAGGGAGACGCCTTCGGAGTGAAATCGCTCGAGGTAGGCGGGATACACCGTGCAGGCCACCTCGGCCCCGACCATTCGGTCCGGCGTGACCAACTCGACGTGGTGGCCGCGGTCGAGCAGGTATTCGACGCATGAGAGCGCCTCGGCGTTGCCGTGGTCGTCGTAGACGAGGACGCTCGAGCCCTTCTCGCCGAGTCCGGCGGTGCCGGCGATCACGTCGGCCACGCTGACGACCAGGTCGCTCCCCTCGGTTCCCGTCGGCAGCACCTCGGTATCCGGCCAGCCGCCGCTGGCCACGATGACGACGTCAGGTGATTCGGTGGCCACGTCGTCAGCATCGACATGAGCGTCCAGTCGGAGGTCGACACCTGCAAGGCGGCACTCGGACTCCAGCCAGTCGACGATGCCGACCAGGTCGCGCTGCCGGTCCGATGCCCGTGCTGCCAGCCGCAGTTGCCCACCCGTCTCCGACCGGGCCTCGAACAGGACGACGTCGTGGCCCCGGCAGGCACACACGCGGGCTGCCTCGAGGCCGGCAGGGCCGGCGCCGATCACGACGATCCGGCGGGCCGGCGCCGTGCCGGGGAGTGTGACCTGGGGGATCGTGGCCTCCCGACCCGTGGCGGGGTTCTGGATGCACAACGCCTCGAGGCCCACGTGGATCCGGTTGAGGCAGAATGAGGTGCCGACGCACGTGCGGATCCGGCCCTCCTCTCCGCGCTCCAACTTGGCGACGATGTGTGGGTCGGCGATGTGGCCACGCGTCATGCCGATCAGGTCGACCAGGCCCTGTTCGATGGCGTGACGGGCGGTGGCCAGGTCGGGGATGCGGCCGGCGTGGAAGACAGGCAGGTCGACGGCCTCCTTGATTGCAACGGCCACCGGGAGTTGGGCGCCGATTGGAGTGCCCATGGGGGGAATGACCTCGGCGAGGCCCGGCTCGGTGGCCATGTTCCCGCTGACCACGTTGACGAAGTCGAGCAGTCCCGTCGTCGCCATCCGTCGGGCGATATCCGTGCACTCCTTCTGGCTGAGGCCGCCCTGGAGGCGTTCGTCGCCGGAGAGGCGGATCCCGAGGACGACGGAGTCACCGATAGCGGCGCGGATCGCCTCGAGTACCTCGAGGCCGAAGCGCAGCCGATTGTCCAGCGAGCCCCCGTAGCGGTCGGTGCGACGGTTCACCGCGGGACTCCAGAACTGCTCGATCAGGTGGCCGTAGGCGATCACCTCGATCCCGTCCAGATCGGCCTCCGCAACCCGTCGTGCCCCGTCTGCATAGGCAGAGACCACCCGCCGGATGTCCGGTTCGTCCATGACCTTGGGGAAACTCCGATGGGCGGGCTCCCGAACCCGCGACGGTGCGATCGTCGGCAGCCAGTTGCCGACGTCCCAGAGGGTGCGCCGACCCATGTGGGTGACCTGGCACATCACCGCTGCACCGTGGGCATGGACGGCGTCGGCCAGGTCGCGGAGGCCGGGAACGACGTCGTCGTCACCGGCGTAGAGCTGTCCCCACATCGACGGTGAGTCGGGCGCCACGTTGGTGGATCCGCCGACCATCGTCAGGCCTATTCCGCCGATCGCCTTTTCCTCGTGGTAGCGGATGTAGCGGTCGGTCACCTTGCCGTCGATGCAGTAGCCGGGGACATGGCTGCTCGAGAACACCCGGTTGCGCAGTGTGAGCCCACCGACGGTGAGCGGAGTGAGGAGTGGATCGGGCATCGGGTGTCGAAAACTAGTGTGGACACGGTTCGGACGCATACCGACGGAGTAGCGGCATCCGAGCAGTAGCGCCTGGACCTTTCGGAACAGGGCGAGGAGGCGTAGCCGGATATGGAGTCGACAACGAGGTGGTGAGTCCGGAGCACCTGGGTGGACAAGTCGTGAGACTGCTGGTCGGAATTGGTTTCTGCACACTGCTCACGTGCTGCGGTGACAGGCCGACCGCGGGCGTCCAGAGTGGCCTGTTGGCAACCACCTTGGCGAGTTCGACGACGACCTCCACGACGAGCGTGGCGAGTTCGACTACGACCTCCACCACGACCTTGCCTCTACCAAGAGGACGAATTCCGACGGTTGACGATCCGCTTCGCGTCCTGGTGCTCGGCGACAGCGCCACTTATGAGATCGAGCCCGGATTGACGGCCGCACTGGAGCACACGGGGCTCGTCGACTCGACCGACTGGACGCAGATGGGCCTGGGGCTCAGTCGCTGGCCGGAGTTACCTTGGTGGGAGGCCTGGGCTGGGTATGTGGCCGAGATCCGCCCGGATGCTGTGGTGCTTCAGGTGGGCATCTGGGACGTTGAGGAGGACGTCTTCAGGGGAGCCACCCGGCGCCCAGCGCCGACCGATTCTGACTGGGAGCAGCAGTTCGCTTTCCTGATGGACGTTGCTGTCGAGGTCCTCACCGTTGACGGAGCCGACCTCTATTGGCTCACGATGCTGCCGGAACCTCCTGATGCGGCATCACCCGAGCGGCTCAACCGCCTTGTCGTCGAGCTCGCCAATCGGGATGAGCGGGTGTCCGTCGTGGACCTCACACCCGCGTTCAGCCGAGATGGTGAGTATGTGCGCGTGGTCGAGCGAAATGGCGTGGTCTGGCCCATACGCAAGGTTGACGGTGTCCACTTGTGCCGGGAGGGTGCGGGGTTGGCCGGCAGAGTCGTGGCCGAGGCAATTGCTGCGGACCATGGAGTCATAGTTGATGTCGGCTGGGAGGACGGGGCTTGGCGCTCGAATCCGAAGTTCGACGTCGATCCCTGCTCGGACCCTCTGCCTCCCGACGACGCCTCCTGACCTTGGCTCGCGTTCTGGGCAAGGCACAGTAGGTTCCGACCCATGTCGCCGTCGATGGTCCACCGCCACAGGGACGTGCAGGGAGGCACGGCCCGAGCCGCCGTGTTCGGGATCAGCGACGGCCTCGTCTCGAACGTGGCGCTGATCCTCGGCATCGCCGGAGCGAGCACCGACCCCACCCTCATCCGCCTGGCCGGCATCACCGGCCTACTGGCCGGCGCGATCTCGATGGGATCGGGGGAATACGTGTCCCTGAAGGCACAGGCCGAGCTCGTCGAGCGCGAGCTCGAGATCGAGCGCATCTCCATCCGCGAGAACCCCGAGATGGAGACACAGGAACTGGCCTCGATCTACCGTGACCGCGGGCTCGACCATGAACAGGCGGTCCGGGTCGCAGAGGAGTTCATGGTCGATCCTGAGGTGGCACTCGACGTGCACGCCCGCGAGGAACTGGGTGTCGATCCGACCCAGTTGGGAGACCCCCTCAGAGGGGCACTCGCCGGCTTCACGTTCTTTGCACTGGGGGCGTTCATACCGCTGGTGCCCTGGCTGGGGAGCGGGGGCACGGGGGCTGTCTGGGCCTCGGTCGGGCTCGGCGTCGGTGCTGCCGCGATGGTCGGTGCCGTCCTGGCCCGACTGACCGAGCGACCTGCATGGCGCATGGTGCTACGCCAGACGTTGGTTGCGGTCGGTGCCTGTGGAGCGACCTACGTGATCGGCAACCTGCTGGGGACCTCGGTCTCCTGAGCCACGGTCCATACGGCTCCGTCTGGATGCCGAAACAGTCGAACTGGTAGGCAGGCCGCCGAGGGTAGGTAGATCGGGGGTACGGCACATGCAGTCAACGGACGTTTCAGCGATGGTCTCACTTGCGGACTCCACAGCGGTGGTGACCGGAGGCGGGGGTGGAATCGGTGGCGCCACGTCCCGCCTGTTCGCCGCGGCAGGAGCCACCGTGGTGGTCAACGACATCGACGCCGATCTGGCGCAGGCCACGGTCGCCGACATCGAGGCGGACGGAGGAACGGCCGTCGCCGTTGTGGGCGACATTCGGGAGGCGGTGACCATCGAAGAACTCCACTCCACCTCCACCGAGGTAGCAGGCGGTGCCGTGGACGTGCTCATCAACAACGTGGGCGACTACCGGCCCAACGGGCTGTTCACCGAGACCGACGAGGACCAGTGGGCTGCGCAGTACGAGATACAACTCCACCACGTGTTCCGATGCACCCGCACCTTCCTGCCTGCAATGCGCGAACGGGGCCGTGGTGCGATCATCAACGTCTCGACCGTCGAGGCGTTCCGGGGCATCCCACACAACAGCACCTACTCGGCGTTCAACGCCGGCGTATCGGCGTTCACCAGGTCGCTGGCCGTCGAGGTAGGGAGGGACGGCATCCGCGTCAACTGCATCGCACCGGACATGGCCGACACGCTCCAGACGCCCGGGGACCGGATGCTGCGCGGTAGGGACCCGCAGCTGATCCGATCCTGGATCCCGCTCGGCCGTTGGGGGCAGCCGATCGACTACGCCAAGGTGATGTTGTTCCTCGCCAGCGAACTGTCGTCGTTCATGACGGGAAACACCCTCATGGTCGACGGGGGCACGATGGCGGCAGGTGGCTGGTACGGGCGTGCGGACGGCAGGGGCTGGACGAACCTGCCCAACCGGGCCTGACCGGGGTCAACTGACGGGCGGCTCCTCGAGCGCCGCTTCCACGTACATGGGGCGCGCCGTCGGCACCACGGCCCGAACGCGCTCCTCGATGTCGTCGATGGCTGCAGCCACTCCGGCGTTGTCGAGCGTCGCATCGAACAGGACCTTTACGGCGACCAGGACCTCGTCGGGACCGAGGTGCTGGGTGCGGAGGTGGATGATGCGCCGCACCGAGGGCACCGACTCGATCGCACCGACGATCGCCCGCCGGTCCTCGGGGTCGGCGGCCTCGCCGATGAGCAGGCTCTTCATCTCCCGGGCCAGGACCAGCGCGATCACCCCGAGGAGTAGGCCGATGAGGAAGGTGCCCGCCCCATCCCATCGGGGCTCCCCCGTGACCTCGGCAAGGGTGACCGCCACCAGGGCGATCACGAGTCCGACCAGCGCACCCAGGTCCTCGAGGAGCACGACCGGCAGTTCAGGGTGCTTGGTGTGGCGGACGAAGTGCCCCCAGGTCGAATCGCCCCGGAACCTGTTCGACTCGACGACAGCGGTTCGAAACGACCAGCCCTCGAGGACGATGCCGAACACGAGGATTCCGATCGCCCAGCCCAGCCCCGTCATCTCGTGGGGGTGGCGGAACTTGTCGACACCCTCGTACAGGGCGAATGCCGAACCGACCGTGAACAGGACCAGGGCCACCACGAACGACCAGAAGTAGCGCTCCCGGGCGAAGCCGAAAGGGTGTTCCGTGGTGGCGGGACGGCGGGAGCGGCGTCCGCCGAACAGCAGGAGCGCCTGGTTGGTCGAATCGGCGACGGAATGCACGCTTTCCGCCAGCATCGCCGATGAACGAGTGATCAGGAACCCGACGAACTTGGCCGTGGCGATGCCGAGGTTGGCCAGCAGTGCCGCCATCACGGCACGGGTGCCTCCTGTTGCGGCCATGGGTCGGTCAGCGCCTGTCGATCAGGGGAATCGGGTCGGGATGCAGCGTAGTGTCGCCGTGAGCCTCCGATCCGGAGGCGACATATCGACGAGGAGGAACTGCCATGCCGACGGTGTTCACCAGCCCCGATGAACTCCCGGGCGCCGCCGGTAGCCATCTGGGACACAGCGAGTGGCTCGAGATCGACCAGGCCAGGATCGACCTGTTCGCTGACGCCACAGGCGACCACCAGTGGATCCATGTCGATCCCGAGATGGCTGCAGCCGGACCGTTCGGTTCGACGATCGCCCATGGCTACCTGACGCTTGCGCTCACCAACTTCCTCCTTCCCCAGGTGGTGCAGGTGGAGGGCATCTCGATGGGCATCAACTACGGGACCGACAGGGTGCGGTTTCCTGCACCGGTTCCCGTGGGCTCCCGGGTCCGCGTTTCCGCGGAACTCACCTCGGTCGACGAGGTCCCGGGTGGATTCCAGACCGTGATCCGGGCGACCGTCGAGATAGAGGGCAGCGACCGTCCCGCCTGCGTGGTCGACGCGGTCAGTCGCTTCCTCCGCTGATTTCGGCAGTCGGTCGCCGGTAGCCTCGCCGGATGGCGAAGCGCAAGCGGCGGAACACCACCGAGGCGCCGGTCTCCGAGCCCCCGGTGCGACCCGGCCTGCTCAGTCCGACGCGTACGGTCCCGTCGGCGATCGGCCGGCCCCCCTACGCCGCCAGCGGCGATCCGGGACCTGCACGGTCGTCGTCGGTGCGCACCGCCGACGAGGTCGAGCGGATGCGTCGGGCAGGGACGGCTGCAGCAGAGATCCTCGTCGAGGCCGGACGTGCGGTGCGGCCCGGCGTCACCACCGACCAGATCGACGCCGTCGTCCACGAGGCCACCGTCGCCCGGGGTGGGTACCCGAGCCCGCTCAACTACCGCGGCTACCTCAAGTCGGTGTGTACGTCCGTCAACGAGGTCGTCTGCCACGGCGTCCCCGACAGCAGGCCCCTGGCCGACGGAGACATCGTCAACATCGACGTCACGATCTTCCTGGACGGCGTCCACGGAGACACCTCGGTGACGTTTCTCGTCGGCGACGTCGACGACCACTCCCGGCGCCTCGTCGCTGAGACCCGGATCGCCATGGATCGCGGCATCGACGCCGTGAGGCCCGCCCAACCGGTCCACGCCATCGGCCGGGCCATCGAGCGACACGCCCACAGGCACGGCCTCGGGGTCGTCCGGGAGTTCATCGGCCACGGCATCGGAACCGAGTTCCACAGCGGGTTGCAGGTCAAGCACTACTTCGACCCTTCTGACGACACCATGCTGGTCGCTGGGATGACGTTCACGATCGAGCCCATGCTCACCCTCGGCAATCCCTCCTGTGCCCTCTGGGACGACGACTGGACGGCCGTGACCCTCGATGGTCGGCGCACCGCCCAGTTCGAGCACACGGTGCTGGTCACCGAGGATGGGGTCGAACGGCTCACCGTCCTCCCGGACGGCACGCTCCCAGCCGACCTGTTTGCCTGACGGCAGGTGGCACGTCGGCTCTCCTGTCAGCGCCAGACAACTCTCTCGGGCCGGTCGGAATCGGCGAGCGCCACCCAGGTGCTTCCGGGTGAGAGCAGGAGGAGTTCGCCGTCGACGGTGATCGTGGCGGGGCGTGCGGGGTCGGGACGGTTCCACTCGGCCACGATCAGGTGGCCGGTCGTGAACACCCACGCCGTGCCGGAACCCACCGTCCGGGCCTCCGGTGAGCGGTTGTCCGCCGAACTCCTGCCGTAGGGCGTGAACTGGACGACCACGTTGGCAGGCGCCACACGGACGCCGTCTATGTCGTAGTGGGCCTCACCGTTCGTCGATCGCTGCCAACCGGAGCCGTCCCACGAGTAGTCAGCGACCAACCGGCCGAAGTCGACCGTGACACCCGATGCGGCGACCGCCGAGTCGGGCAGCGGTTGTCCCAGCCAGCCGAACTCGAACGGTGCCGGTGGTATGTCGGTGCGGTCGGGGCTGGTCGCCCAGAGCCTGTCGGTGGAGGCGTACAGGTTGTGTGGTGCGCGCCGCGACGAGGATCGCCAGTAGGCCGACGTTGCGTCGTCGTAGCCGATCGTGACGAGCGGGGAGGCGTCGATGATCTGGTTCGTGCCCCGGTTGGCGCCGGAGTAGGCGAACAACGGCCGGTCGAAGCCCTCGAGGAGGATCGGGTCCGAGGTCCGTCCCGACCGGACGGGGCCGACCGTGCCGGGACTGGTGGTCTGGAAGATGGCTATGAAGCGTGTGAGGCCTGCCTCCACGATCTCCTCGTAGACGACGTCCGCCTCGTTGATGCCCGTCTGGGGGCGTGCTGCTGATACGTTGTCGATCTTCACGGCCAGGGCCGGACGGCCGGTGTCGAGCCCCTGGAGTCCCGTCCACGCCTTCGAGACATTGAGTGACTCGAGGCGGGCCATCTCTGTTCGCGCTGCGGCGATCGTCCCCTGTATGTCCTCGACAGCCGCCTGTGCCGTAGCGATCTCAGCGTGCGCTGCGGCGATCTCCTCCTCGGATGAGGCGATGCGGCCCTCCAGCGCGGGAATGGCTGCAATGCCCGCATCACGGTCACCCACGGCTTTCCGGCGCCGTTCCTCGGACGACGCCACGAGGTCGTAGAGCGACAGCGCCCGGTCACCGTCGAGGCGCAGGTGGGCGTACACCTCGTCCAGGTCGTCGGTCGCGGCGTCGATCACGGCCTCGTAGAGCATCTGGGTGCGGAGGCCCTCGAGGGCCTCGCCGGTGATCTCAGAGGACTGGGTGAGGACGGCGTTCATTCGGTCGTCGTTATTCACGTACGAGTCGATCGCCATGACATGTCGAACCGTTGTCGGCTCGGCCAGTTCAAGGTAGTGATCGATGACGAGGTCGGCCAGCAGTTCGATCCGGACCGGGAGGACCTGGAGTTCGTGGTCCTCGGCAGCCACGCGGGCCCCGGCCTCGGCTATGTCGGCCTCGAGGTTCATGATCGCCTGGTCGCCCTCGGCGATGAGCGCCAGGAGGTCGGAGACCTGCTGCTCGGCGGTCCCGACCTGCTGGGCCAGTACGGCGATTTCGGCTTCCTCGGCCGCTATCTCATCGTGCAGCGCAGCGATCTCTCCGTCGTTCGGGCCAGCGTCGGCGGCGTTGACGGCCGCAAGCGCACCGAGTGCCACCCCGAGGGATGCCACGACGAGTCGACGGAGGGGCCGGGAACGCACGGCGCCGAGCGTAGATGGCGGCCCCTGTCGGAGGGGGGCACCCTTGCCATCTCCTGCCGAGGTCAGCGGGCCTGACAGGTCGGGCACCAGGTGCTGGTCCGCTGGTCGAGCGCCCTGCTGGTGAGCGTCGAGCCGCATCGACCACACGGCAGGCCGGAGCGGCCGTAGCAGTCCAGTCGGCGCTGGTTCGATCCCGTGTCGCCATAGACCGTCCGGAAGTCGCGCAGGGTCGTGCCGTTGTGCGCCAGGGCCTCGGTGAGCACGGAGCGGAGTGCGTCGAGGAGGCGGCTCGAGCGTTCAAGGCCGACCCGGCGGGCACCGGGGTGGATGCAGGCCCGCCAGAGCGCCTCGTCGGCGTAGATGTTGCCCACCCCGGCGATCGGCCGCTGGGAGAGCAGGTGGGTCTTGATGCGACGGTTGCTCCGGGCGAGGCGGGCATGGAACCCGGCAGCGTCGAGGCCGGGATCGAAGGGCTCGGGTCCGAGCTTGTGGAGGGTTGGAAGGGAGCGGTGGTCGCCGTGCGCAACGACCGCAACGCGACCGAATCTTCGTATGTCACGGAACACCAGGTGCCTGCCGTCGTCAAGGCCCCAGCGGGCCCGGCGGTGGGGGTCGGTGTCGGGCGAGGACACGATGTGGAGACCGCCGGTCATGCCCAGGTGGACGATGAGTTCACGCCGGCTGCCCCGGTCGGGGAGCAGATCGGCCAGAAGGTACTTGCCGCGCCGCCGTACCGCCCCGATGGAGTGACCCACGGCATCCGGGGCCTGGTTGAACTTCGTCGAGGGATGGGAGTCGCTGTCGATGATGCGGGTTCCGACGAGGAGCGGTTCGAGTTGCACACGCACGGTCTCGACCTCGGGTAGTTCGGGCATCCCGTCACCGTATCGATTGGTGGGGCATGGGTCTTCTGCCATCGGTCGGGTTCGGTTAGGTTGCCCCCATGCCGGTGGTCGCGATCGTGAACCAGAAGGGTGGCGTCGGGAAGACGACAGTGGTCCTCGGCCTGACCTCGGCTGCGGCGGCCCGGGGGATCGAGACGCTCGTCATCGACCTCGACCCACAGGGGAACGCCTCTACGGGCCTCGGCGTCTTCGAGCCGACGCGGGGCATCGACCTGGTCCTCGAACAGGAGCGACCCGGCGGCCTTCAGACGGCGGTCGAGTCAACAGGATGGCCCCACGAGTGTGGACGCAGCCCGCTTTTGGCGGCTGCGTCCCAGGAGCTCTCAGTCCGCGAGGCCCAGCTCGCCACCGACCCGCTGGGTGGCCAGGACCGGCTCCAGATGGCGATGAACGGCTCTTCATGGCCGCTCGTGCTGGTCGACTGCCCACCATCCCTGGGTCTTCTGACCATCAACGCACTGTTCGCCGCCGACCGCGTCCTGCTGGTGACCGAGCCGGGGGCCTGGGCGGCGGACGGGGTGGCCAGGATGCTCCAGACCATCGAACGGATCCGCCTTCGACGCATCGACGGCAGTCCCCGCCTGGTGGGGATCGCCATCAACCGGCTGGGCCGCACCCGGGATGCCCGGTACTGGCATGAGCAGTTGTCCGAGATGTATCCGGAGACCTGCCTGCCGCCCGTCCATCTCCGGGCCGCCGTGGCGGAGGCGGCAGCCCAGTCTCTGCCGATCCACGGGCTGGGCAGTCGGCCAGGTGCCTCCGAGGCGGCAGCGGAATTCGATGTCCTGATGGACCGAGTGCTTGGAGACGAGACCACATGAACGCCTATGACCCCCAGGCCCGTCGGGCCCGTAGCCGACCCACCGCCGTGAGTCCGGTCGACGGCCTCCTCGGGGATGACGGACCGCTTGACGCATCCGACCCGGATGTACCGCCGGTCGTGGACGAGGTCGTGCTCGACGCGTCCGATCCGCCGGTCGGGAGGGTCGTCGAGAATGGGATGGGCGTCGGCAGGCCTGACGGAGAGGTGCGACCGTTCGAGGCGCCCCCCATCGAGTTGACCGATGAGCACGCAGACCGGCTACACCGTTTCGCGGTCCTGGCCGCCGTTGTCGCAGTGCTGCTGGTGCTGCTGGCCCGACGGAAGCGCAGGCGGTCGCGCTGACCCTGTTGCCGAAGCGTCAGACGGCGGAGATGCCGAGCACCTGACGGGCGGGCGCATCGGCTCTGAGCCGTCCCGCCTCTGCCCGGCGCAGGACCTCACTGCGACCCTTGTCGCAGGTTGCGACGTAGGCGCACCAGCCGCAGAGGGGCCCGGTGCCTGGCTCGAAAGTGTCATTGGCGCAATCGGCGGCCAGTGCCTCCCAGGTTGCGGTCAGGTTCCCCGTGGTGGTGGCCAGCAGCGTGTCGTCGACGCGGGTCTCGACGATTTCGCGGTTGCCGCCGAGGAACAGGAGTCGGGCCCGGACGGGTCGTTCGCCCGTGTCGGCCTCGACTGCGGCGGCGTACAGGATCACCTGGGCCAGTGCTTCGTCGCGGCGATCCCGGCGCGGCGGTTTTCCGGTCTTGTAGTCGGTGACGACCAACCCGTCGTCGGCATCGTCGAGCCTGTCGACCACCCCGCGGAACGGCACCTGGTCGAGCGCCGTGGAGATTTGCTGTTCGGTCGAGCGCACTGTCACCTGAGCGGGGTCCTCGAGTTGCCAGAGGGCATCGATGGCCGTCCATGCCTTCCAGCGGAATTCGCGTTCGGCTGCGGCGTCGAGCCCTAGGGCAGCGAAGTCCTGTCGGGTGGATATCCAACGCCAGGCCTCTCCGGCAAGTTCCCTTGCGCGGTCCGGGGTCCTGTCGTCGGCAGGATCGTCGCAGAGGTGCTCGAGGACGCGGTGGGCGAAGGTGCCTACGAGGGCCGGTTCTCCGGGAGGGTCGGGCAACTTGTCGATGTACCGGTACTTCCAGCGGAGAGGGCACTGTCGGTAGGTGCCGGCAGCGGTCGGCGAGAAGAAGCGGGGGGGTTGTGCCATCGGGGGTCCTGGTAGCTGAGGGCTGTGACTTTTCAGATGTCGAGGGTGCCGGGGTCGAGCAGCGCACTGTTCTTGATTAGGTATTCGCGTCGTTGGGCGACGTCGCTTCCCATCAGGACGTCGAACAACCGGGCCGCGTCCTTGGCCTGCCTGGCGTCCTCCATGGTGAGGCGCCGCAGGACGCGGCTGTCCCGGTCGAGGGCGCATTCGGCCAGTTCGTCGACGTTCATCTCGCCGAGCCCCTTGAAGCGGTTCCAGGTGAGGTTGGTCGCCTTGCGGCGTCCCTTGGTCAGTTCGGCGGTGATGGCATCGCGTTCCTCCTCCGTGAAGGCCCGGTGGAGGGTGTCGCCCACCCGGCAACTGTAGAGGGGTGGCTGGGCGGCATAGACCCGGCCGGCCTCGAGCAGCGGCTGCATGTACTCGTGGATGAGCGTGAGGAGGAGGCAGCGGATGTGGCTGCCGTCGACGTCGGCGTCGCAGAGGATGATGATCCGGCCGTAGCGGACACTGTCGAGGTCGAAGTCCTTGCCCTGGCCTGCGCCGATCGCCGTGAACAGGGACTGGGCCTCTGCGTTGTCGAGCACCTGCTTGAGCGTGGCTTTACCGGCGTTCACCACCTTGCCCCGTAGGGGCAGGATCGCCGTGTTCTCCGAGTTGCGGCCCATCTTGGCGGGGCCGGCCGCCGAGTCACCCTCGACGATGACGAGCTCGGCGTCGGGGCCGTGGACCCGACAGTCGGCGAGTTTGTCGGGCATGCCGGTCGAGCCCATGCTGGCTGCCTTGCGGCGGTTCTCGAGCACCTGCTTGGAGGCGACGCGGTTGACGATCGCCGTGGCGATCTTCTCGCGTACTGCGTTGATGTGTGTCTTGGGACCCGAGCCACCGAACCAGTCGGCGAGCCCCGACTTGACGATGTCATAGACGATCTTTTCGACTGCGGGGGTTCCGAGTTCCTGCTTGGTCTGGCCGCGGAACTGGGGCTCGGGGAACTCGATCTTGATGGCTGCGACCAGCCCCTCCTGGATGTCGTCCTTCGTGGCGCGGTGCTTGTTGGCCTTGGCCAGCTTCGCAAGCTTGCGGGCGTCTTTGAGTAGGACGTCGTTGACCGCACGGGTGAGGGCCCGTTCGAAGCCGGTCACGTGCGTGCCGCCCTGATCGGTGGGGATGGTGTTGACGAAGGAGTGGAATGAGGAGTCGAAGCCCTTGACCCAGCGCATCGCCACCTGGACGGTGCATTCGCGTTCGACGTCGCGCATCTTCCCGTCGACGGGGACCCGTTCGGTGAAGGTTTCTATGCCGGAGAGCGAGATGACCTCGGATGCCCGGTCGCCTTCGGAGTGGCTGTCGACGAGGTCGGTCAGCCCACCACGCGACACGAACTCGAACGGCTCCTTGCGGCCACCGGTGCGCTTGTCGTGGACGCGAACCTTCAGGCCCGGGACGAGGTAGCAGGAACGGGTGACGCGGTCGCAGATCTCGTCGAAGTCGATGCCGGCGTCTGCGTCGAAGAGTTCGCGGTCGGGGAGGAAGCGGACACGGGTGCCGGTCTTGGTCTTGGCGATCTTCTTGACCTTGTGGAGTTCGTGGCCCGCTCTGAACTTGCGTGTCTTGGCGTCCACGTGGCCGGCGACACGGTTGCGGAACGCCAACTCCCAGGTGTGGCCTTCGCGGTCCACCTGGGCGATCAGGCGCGAGGAGAGGGCGTTGACCACCGATGCGCCGACGCCGTGGAGGCCGCCAGATGCCCCGTAGGCACCGCCACCGAACTTGCCACCGGCGTGTAGCTCGGTGAAGACGACCTCGAGCGCCGAGACCTTGCGCTTGGCGTGTTCGTCGATCGGGATGCCACGGCCGTTGTCGGCGACCTCGACCGTCTGGTCGCGGTGGAGGGTGACGTCGATCCGGGTGGCGTGGCCGGCGGCCGCCTCGTCGACGGCGTTGTCGATCAACTCCCAGACCAGGTGCATCAGGCCCTGGCTGCCGGTGCCACCGATGTACATGCCCGGTCGCTTCCGGACCGCTTCGAGGCCCTCGAGGGTCTGGATCGCATCGGCGTCGTAGCCGTTGCCGGAGGCCTTGGCCGAGGTGGGCTTCTTGGCGGGCTTCTTCGTCGGTGCCTTGGTGGCCACGGTCACCACCTCGCCGGGCCGAGGTCGAGGACCTGGCGCTCGGTGGAGGTGCCCGAGAGGTCGCGGCGGCTGGGTTCGAGCAGGAAAGGCACTGGGGACGGGTCGGCCTTCTTCGGGTTGTCGTCGGCGGCCATGAGGGCGAGGAGCCCGAGCGGCTGTCCGATGCGGGCCAGGAGGAGCTCCGATCCGTCGGCAGGCTTCCCGACGCGGACACCGATACCGCCGCGGCCCTTGCTGTCGAAGTCCGAGATCGGTGTCGCCTTGGCGCTGCAGTCGTCGCCGACCGTGAAGAGCAGGTCGTCGCCGAGCACCGGTCCGGCGCCGATGACCGTGGATCCGGGCCGCAACTTCATGCCGGCCACGCCGGCTGCGCCACGTCCCTGGATGCTGATGCCGTCGACCGGCGTCCTCAGCACCTGTCCGTCGCTGGCAACGATCATCACGTCGACCCCGGCGGGAGAGCAGAAGGCTGCGGCCACGCGGTCACCCGGCTTTAGGGACAACAGGGTCTTGCCGGGCCTGGTTTCGCGGACCTCGTCGAGGGTGAGGCGCTTGGCGACCCCTTCGGCGGTGACCAGCATCAGGTGCTCGTCGCCGCCTGCGACGACCGTGTGTATGGCCTCGCCCCGGTTGGTGCCGAATACCTGGGCGACCCCACCGCCCCGCGTGCGACCGGTCGCGTCGCCGAGTTCGACGGCCAGCACCTGCAGGGCACGACCGTCGGAGGTGACCGCCGTGATCCGTTCGGTGGTGCGGGTGACGATCGAGGCCACCAGCACGTCGTGTCGGCCGGGGGTGGCCCGCTTGGCACCGTCGGTGTGGAGTCGGCCGATCTGGCCGGACGTCGAAAGGGTGACCACGCAGGCCTCGTCGACTACGTCGTCGGCGACCTCGGTGGTCTCGTAGACCGGGAGGTCGTCGGGATGTACGACCTCGGTGCGCCGGGGCCGTCCGAAGAGTTCGACCGCCTCGCCGAACTCCCTGAGCACGGTGGTGCGCTGTCGGTCCTTGGACTTGAGCAACTTCTGCAGGTCGGCGATGGTGGTGGAAAGTTCGTCGCGTTCCTCCTCGAAGCGAATCTGTTCGAGTGCCGTGAGGCGCTTCAGCGGCATGTCGAGGATGTGGTCCGTCTGCACCTGGCTCAGCTTGAAGCGCTTCATGAGGGCCTTGCGGGCGGCAGCGGTGTCCTTCGAGCTGCGGATGATGGCAACGACCTCGTCGATGGCGTCGAGGGCGATCAGCAGGCCCTCGACGATGTGGAGCCGGTCCTCGGCGCGCCCCCGTCGGTGCCGGGTGCGGCGGACGAGGACCTCGAGGCGGTGGTCGACGTAGTGCTTGCAGAGGTCCCCGAAGCCGAGGGTGTGCGGCACGCCGTCGACGAGCACCACGTTGTTGATACCGAACGTCTCCTCGAGCGGGGTGAGCCGGTAGAGCTCGCCGAGGACCGCCTGGGGGTTGTGGCCCTTGCGTACGAGGATCTGGATCCGGAGCCCGCCCAAGCGGTCGGTGAGGTTCTTGAAGTCGTCGACGCCTTCGAGGCGACCGGCCTCGTTGAGTTCCTTGAGCTTGGCGATGATGCGTTCGGGGCCGACGAGGTAGGGGAGTTCGGTCACGACGATCGCCTGCCTGCCGCGGCCGACGGATTCGATCTCGGCCCTGGCCCGGATGCGGATGCTGCCCCGGCCGGTCTCGTAGGCCTCGCGGATGCCGTCGTCGACGACGATTCCGCCGCTCGGGAAGTCGGGTCCCGGGCAGAGGGCCAGGAGTTCGTCGGTCGTGGGCCTGGGTCGGCGCTTGGTCATCACGAGCTTGATGGCTTCGTAGAGTTCCTCGAGGTTGTGGGTAGGCATGTTGGTCGCCATGCCGACGGCGATGCCCGTGGTGCCGTTGAGCAGCAGGCCGGGAAGCAGGGCGGGGAGGACGACGGGTTCCTCCGATTCGCCGTCGTAGGTGGGTCGGAAGTCGACGGTGTCCTCGTCCAGTTCCCGGACCATGGCCATGGCGGCTTCGCTCAACCGGCACTCGGTGTAGCGCGGGGCGGCAGGCGGGTCGTCGAGGGAGCCGAAGTTCCCCTGTGGGTCGACGAACGGGATCCCCCGCGAGAAGTCCTGGCCCATCCGGACCAGTGCGTCGTATATGGCAGAGTCGCCATGGGGGTGGTAGCGGCCCATCGTGTCGCCCACGACGCGGGCACTCTTGCGGTGAGGCGTGTCGGGACGGATGCCCATGCGCAGCATCGAGTAGAGGATGCGGCGTTGCACGGGCTTGAGGCCGTCGCGGACGTCGGGGATCGCCCGTGAGGTGATGACCGAGAGCGAGTAGGCGAGGAACGACTCGCGCATCTCCTCGGCGACCGGGACATCGACCACCTCCCGGGCGAACGGGGCTTCGTCGTCTAGCAGTTTCTGCTGCTGGGCCATCGTGCTGGGATCCTCGGATTCGGTGGTTATCGGGAGCGGATGCGTGGTCGTCCAACTGGTCACAACAGCATGCCGAGGCCCTGTGACAGGCCCCGCCTGCCGTCAGGTCGACGGTAGTCGGGGGCGCCGGGGCACCGGGGTATGCCCGTGGGGATCGGGCGAGGCCCTCAGGGGCGGACGGGAGCCGGGCAGCAGTCGGCGGGGCAGGCGTCGGGCCGGAGCCCGAGGCCTCCGAGTGAGCGCCGATCCGCGGACGGGTCGAGGCGCTCCTCGAACAACTCGACGACCATGGAGGCGAATCGGGTGTCGTCGTCTACAGCACGGGCACGGACGAAGGAGACCCCGGCGTCCTCGGCACGTCGTGCCGCTTCGAAGTCGAGGTCCCATGCGATCTCGAAGTTCTCGACCGGCATACCGAGGGGGGACACGGCGACAGCCTGTACGCCCTCGGCTGCAAGCGAAGTGATTCGGTCGCCTACATCGGGCTCCAGCCAGGGGAGGAGGGGGGATCCGCTGCGGGACTGCCACACAACCTCCCACGGGTGCCGTCCGTCGGGGTCGACGCGTGCCGCGATCAGGCCGGCGGCGTCTTCGAGTTGTGCAACGTAGCCACACGTCGCCGCCAGCGAGGTCGGGATGCTGTGGGCGGAGAACAGCAGGTGGGCGTCCTCCCGACGGTCGTCCGGGAGTTCGACAAGGGCCTCGGACAGTCGAGCGGCAGCGGGTTCGATCAGGCCCGGGTGGTCGTGATGGGGGCGGATTCGGTCGATGCGGGGTGCGCCGGGGCCGACCGACCGGCAGGCGGCATCGAGGTCCTCGCCGTATCGGCGACAGGTCGAGTACGAACTGTAGGGAGAGGCCACCCAGGCGAGGGCGCGCTCTACGCCGGCGTCACGCATCGTTGCCACGACATCGGCGAGTAGGGGAGGGGCGTTCCGGTTGCCCCAGAAGACCGACAGGTCGTGCCGGCTCGTCGCCAGTTCGTCGGAGACGGCGGCGGCCAGGGAGCGCATGCGACCGTTGAGTGGTGACACGCCGTCGAACCTGTCGTAGCGGGCCGCCACCTCGGAGAGGCGTTCAGACGGGATATCCCGCCCGGCAGTGACGCGGTCCAGGAAGGGGCCGACCTGGTCGGGACCCTCGGGGCCACCGAAGGCGACCAGCAACAGGGCGTCGTAGGGATTCTCCGGGCCCATCGGCGGGTGGGCGTCGACGTCAGCCGTTTGCGACGGCGAAGTGGGAGAGGTCTTCGGCGAGACCGACCCGGATCGCCTCTGCGATGGCGCCACGAGCGGTGGTCCTGGTGCGCAGGAGGCCACCGCGGCTGATGCCGGTCAGTTCCTGTGCCCGGTCGACCGCTGTGGCGACGGGGTCGCCGTCCACCACCTCGTCGAGGAAGCCGGCGTCGACGGCACCGTCGGGGTCGTACATGGTGCCCAGGGCGGTAACGCGGGCATAGTGGCGCTTCGAGATGCGGTCGCGGGCCAACTCGGTGGCGAAGAAGGGCAGCGGCATGCCGATGGTCACCTCGGGCAGTCCGATCTTGAACTCGCCTCGGGTGCCGACCCGCAGGTCGCATGACATCAGGATGATCGCCCCGGCGGCGATGGCATGCCCGGTGCAGGCGGCCACGACCGGGCGGGGGTACAGGTAGAGGCGCAGGAACAGGTCGACGCCCCGTGCGAGCATCGCCTGGGCCGCCTCGGGCCCCGATCCCATGACCTTCAGGTCGAAGCCCGCCGAGAAGCGTCCGGGGCGGCCGGCCAGCACGACGGCGTCGGCGTTGCCGTCGACCTCGTCGAGGGCCGCCAGCAGGGCATCGATGGTGTCGTTGCCGAGTGCGTTGGCCTTGCCGTCGTCGAATTCGAGGACCGCCACGTCGTCCACTCGGCGGATGGTCACTATCTCGGATGGCGTGTCGGTCACCCCGGCAATCTAGCGGTTCGCTGCGGGCCGCTCCGAAGTGAGCCCGGTTGCTACAGGTAGGGTCATGGCGTGAGCGACACCGACACGTACCCCGAAGAGCAGGTCGACCAGGTGGTGACCGTCACCGAAGCGGCGTTCGCCAAGGTCGTAGAGGTCCGCAACGAAGAGGAAGACCCTGCCGGGCTGGCACTTCGCATCTCGATCACCGGCTCGCGGGGCGTCGACTATGTCTACGACCTGGCGTTCCTCGAGGTCGCCGCCGCGCCGGGCGACGACATCTGCTGGAAGGTCGGTGACCTTTCCCTCATGGTCCCGGCCGAGGACCGCGACAAGTTGGCCGGTGCCACCCTTGACCTTCCGAGCAACCCCACCCAGGGGGGTCTTGTGATCCGCAACCCCAACCGGCCCAACCCCCTCGGTGACGTCGGCACCCTCGAACTCACCGGTGAGATCCCCGATCGGGTCGGACAGCTGATCGCCGAGCGCATCAACCCCGCCCTGGCGTCCCATGGGGGCTATGCCACGCTCGTAGGTGTCGAGGGAACCACCGCCTACGTCACCATGGGAGGTGGCTGTCAGGGCTGCTCCATGAGTGCCGCAACGCTGACCGAGGGCATCCGGTCCGCCATCCTCGAGGCGATCCCCGAGATCTTCGAGGTGGTCGACGCCACCGACCACTCGGCCGGCGAAAACCCGTTCTACAACTAGGTAGTCGTGCGCTGAGGCATCCGGTCGTTCTACGGTCGAGCCGGCGGTTCGCCTAGATCGACCGGCGCACCCGTTCGGCCACGCCTTCTGCGTCGAGTCCGAAGGACGACAGCAGATCATCCGGCTTCCCGTGGTCATGGTGCGCGATCGGAACCCCCATGGCTTCCACCCGGATCGCGGGTGACGTGTCCGCGAGCGTCGAGCGCACGGCTGTGCCGAACCCGCCTTCACAGAACCCGTCCTCGACGGTTACCACCAGCGGATGTCGTGCGGCGTCGGCGAGCATCGCAGGGTCGAGGGGACAGATGACCCGTGGGTCCCAGACCGTTGTCGAGATGCCGTCGGGGGCCAGCAACTCGGCGGCTCCGGAAGCGGCGGCGAGCATCTTGCCGGCCCCGAGCAGGCAGACGTCGGTACCCCTGCGGACCTGTCGACCCATGAGGCCGGAGCCCGTTTCGTCCCAGCCCACGTGGGGAGCGGTGGTCTTGGGCCAGCGGATGGCGGCGGGTCCGTCGCAGAGTTCGAGGGCATCCTCCAGCATCTGCTGGACCTCCTGATATGACGACGGGGCGAAGATCGTCATCCCGGGGACCTTCGAGAGCAGCACCAGGTCGAGCAGTCCGTGGTGGGACGGGCCGTCGTCGCCGGTGATGCCTGCCCGGTCGAGGCAGAAGACCACCGGTTGTCCGTGGAGTGCGACGTCGAGGTTGACCTGGTCGATCGCCCGGGTGAGGAAGGTCGAGTAGACGGCCAGTACCGGCCGCAGTCCCCCCATGGCCATGCCCGCCGCCGAGGTGACCGCATGCTGTTCGGCGATGCCGACGTCGAAGCAGCGGTCGGGGAACCGCTCTCGGAAGGGGAGCAGGCCTGTCGAGTCGGGCATGGCTGCAGTTATCGCAACGAGGTTGGGGCGCGACTCGGCGACCTTCACGAGTGCCTCGGTGAAGGCCTCGGTGTAGCTTCCGGGCTTGATGCCGGAGGTGTCGTGCATGTGCTTGATCGGGTCGAGTTCGGCCGGTTCGTAGCCGCGTCCCTTCTGTGTGAGGACGTGGACGACGACCGGGCCGTCGAACGCCTTGGCGTTCTCGAGGGCCTCTTCGATCTCGGGGATGTCGTGGCCGTCGAAAGGGCCCAGGTAGTGGACGCCGAGGGTCTCGAAGAACGCCGTCGGTTCGAGCATCTCGCGGATGGCGGCCTTGGTGGCGCTGATGCCCCGCTCGACGAGCTCACCGACCCAGGGAAGGTTCTCGGCCAACTCTTCGAGGCGCCGCTGCCGGCGCATGTAGGTGGGGTTGGCCCGAATGCGGATGAGGCTCTCCGAGAGGCGTCCGACGGTCGGTGCGTAGGAGCGGCCGTTGTCGTTGAGGAGGATCGTGACGCCGAGGCCGCTGTGCCCGAGGTTGTTGAGGCCCTCGAAGGCCATGCCTCCCGTCATGGCACCGTCACCGATGACGGCGACGACGCGGCGACCGCTGTCGCTGGCGGCCTGGGCAGTGGCCAGCCCGTGCGCATAGGAGAGCACTGTCGAGGCGTGCGAGTTCTCTATCCAGTCGTGCGGCGACTCGGAACGGGAGGGATACCCCGACATGCCTCCGGGTTGGCGCAGCGTGTCGAAGTCGGCGAGGCGGCCGGTCAGCATCTTGTGGACGTAGGCCTGGTGGCCGGTGTCCCAGAGGATGATGTCGTGGGGGCTGTCGAAGGTTCGGTGGAGGGCGATCGTCAACTCGACGGCGCCGAGGTTGGAGCCCAGGTGGCCGCCGGACCGGTCGACCGCCTCGACGAGGCGGGTGCGGATCTCAGCGGAAAGGGCGAGCAGTTCGGCGGGGCCGAGGCCACGCAGGTCTGCAGGTGTCCGGATCGAATCGAGGTGCAAGGGAAGTGTCTCCGCGGCCGGGGGAGTGCACAACGGTAGCCGCCCCACCCGGGATATGGCCTCCGGGGGGCGGAGGGCGGGTGCCTCAGGCGCTTCGGGAACGCCAGCGGTGCCAGGAGTCGGCCAGAGTCCGGCCGAGCAGCACGCCTGCACCGAGTGCAACGACCGCGCCGAGGGCATCGGCCCAGTAGTGGTTGCCGGTGACGATCACTGCGAACAGGGTCGCGGCCGGGTATGCGACGATCAGCCCCCTGGTGAACGGGCTCCGGAGCACTGGACGCAGGGCCAGCGTGCACCACATGGCCCAGGCGAAGTGGAGGCTCGGCATGGCGGCGAACTGGTTGGATACCTTCTGCATGGTCCCGGAGTCGAACGACCACAGGCCACCGGCTTCAGAGACGGTGTCCACGAAGGGATAGGTGTCGAGGCATCCACCGAACTCGCCGCAGTCGGTCAGCAGGCGGGGGGGCATCAGCGGGAACAGGCTGAAGCCGACGAGCGCCAGTCCCGTCGTACAGAGGAACGCCGATCGCCATCGCGGGTAGAGCGCCGGGAAGCGGCGGTACAGCCACACCAGTGCGAATATGGTCACCAGGAAGTGGAAGGTGCCGTAGAAGAGGTTCCAGAACTGGAGGAACGGCGTCCAGTCGAGGAACAGTTCCTGGATCCGGAGTTCCTGGAACAGGCCGAGGGCCTTTTCGAAGTCGATGACCAACTCGGCGTTGTCGAGGGCTTTGGTCGGATGCGTTGTTGCTGAGCCGAACTGGTTCCGGCTCCACGAGTAGACGACGTAGAAGGTGAGGACGAGCAGCGCCTCGGCCCACCAGTGGAGGCCCGTGCCGACCCCCTCCTCTGAGAGGCGGCGGAGGCGGCTGTCGATTCGACTGCCGTGCCGCTCCGAGTGGGCTGGAGAGTCGGCGGTGTGGGTGTTCAAGACACCCGTTCCAAGAAGCGCGACGTGTCGACGACGACGCGGGTGATCGTGGCCGAGGCCACAGGTGAGGTGCCGTCTGTCGCCTCGGCGCTGAAGGTGAGTCGTCGGCCTTCCACGGCTTCGAGCGTGGCCGTGGCCCGCACATCGATGCCTACCCCCGTCGGCGCCAGGTGGTCGATCTGGACCCGCATGCCGACGGTGGTCTGGCCGTCGCCTAGGTGGCCGGTGAGGGCATGCACGGTGGCCTCCTCCAGCAATGCGACCAGGCGCGGGGTGGCGAGCACCGGCACATCGCCGGAGTGGAAGGCGATGGAGGTGTCGGTGTCGCCGACCGTCATGTGGCTCTGCCCCTGCAGTCCTACGGTTACTGGCACCCCGGTACCATACGCAACCGCCGGGAGCGTTGGAATGACCGGATTCGCAGGCGAAGACAACAGGCGTCGCCGTCCACCGGCGCACCACGAGGGGAGCGGCAGGCATGACGAGCAGCGATGACGGGCCGGGAAGGTTGCTGGAACCGTCGCTCCTGCGCGACGCGCTCCATTCCGCACTGCGTACCGGTGGTGAATTCGCCGAGGTGTTCGTCGAGGATCGTCGGTCGATGTCGGCCCTGTTCGACGACGGCCGGGTCGAGGAGTTGACGGGCGGGCGGAGCCGTGGCGTGGGCATCCGGGTCGTGTTCGGTGAGACCACCGGGTTTGCGCACACCGCCGACCTCTCGCCCGAGGGCCTCCGGTCTGCGGCCGAGGCGGCGTCCGCCGCTGCCAGCGAAGGTGGCAGCGGCCTGACCGTTGCGTTGGATTCCGTCCAGGAGGTGCATCCGGGCGTGGTGGCCGTGCTGCCGGCCGATGTTGCGAAGGCCCGCAAGGTGGCTCTGCTCGAGGAGGCCGACCGGGTCGCCCGTGGCGAGGGCGATGCCATCCGGCAGGTCACCGTCCGCTATGCCGACAGCCGCCGCCGCATCCAGGTCGCCAACTCCGACGGTCTCCTGACCGGAGACGACCAGGTCCGAACCAGCTTCTCGGTGTCGTGCGTCGCCGCCGGCGACGGCGGCATGCAGACCGGTCGCGAGTCGGTCGGCCACACCGTCGGCTTCGAACTCTTCGACCGTGTCGACGTGGCTGACCTGGCCCGTCGGGCGGCCCGCCGTGCCATCACCAAGCTCGACGCCGTGCCCGCCCCCAGCGGTGAGATGCCGGTCGTGGTGGGCCCGGGCGGCGGCGGTGTCCTGTTCCACGAGGCCTGCGGCCACGGGCTCGAGGCCGACCTGGTCGCCAAGTCGGCGTCGGTGTTCGCCGGCCGGCGGGGCGAGGTCGTGGCTGCGCCGTTCGTGACGCTCGTCGACGACGGCACGATGGCGGGCGAGTGGGGCTGTTACGCCATCGACGACGAGGGCCGTCCCGCAGGGCGAAACGTCCTCATCGAGGACGGCATCCTCACGGACTACATGTGGGACCGCCTCAGGGCCCGTAGGGAGGGCCGCGACTCGTCGGGCAACGGACGGCGCCAGAGCTACCAGCACCTCCCGATGGTTCGGATGACCAACACGTTCCTGCTCGGTGGCGAAGCCGACCCGGACGACATCGTGGCCGACACCGAGCGGGGCGTGTATGTGGCCCAGTTGGGCGGTGGGCAGGTCAACACCGCCACCGGCGACTTCGTCTTCGGCATGACCGAGGCCTACCTGATCGAAAACGGTCGCATCACGGCGCCGATCCGCGAGGGCAACCTCATCGGCAACGGTCCCGACGTGCTTCAGGACATCGACGCCATAGCCGGTGACTTCGCCATGGGTTCACCGGGAATCTGCGGCAAGGACGGCCAGGGTGTTCCCGTCGGCGATGGCACGCCGACCCTGCGGGTGACCCGCCTGACTGTCGGCGGCACGGCGGCCTGAGGTGGCAGAGCTCATCGACATCGCCGACAGGGTCATCGGCTGGGCGTCCGCCGACGAACAGGTCGAGGTCTTTGTGGTCCACGAGCGTGAGACCGAGGTGCGCGCCTACGAGCAACAGGTCGAGTCGCTCATGGTCGCCGAGTCCCAGGGCGTGGGCATCCGGGTCGTGCGGGATGGCAGGCAGGGGTTCGCCCACGCCGGCACCCTCGACCTCGACGTCCTGGCCGAGACCCTTGTCGAGGCCCGCGACAACGTCGCCTTTGCCACAACGGACGAGTGGTGTGCGGTTGCCGAACCGGACGGCGTCCCGCCCGCCGAACTCGACCTCCATCGGGCTGCCCTGACCGACCATCCGACCGGGGCCAAGGTCGCCGCGGCCCTCGAGCTCGAGCGCCTGGTGGGTGAGGCCGACCCCCGCATCGTCGGTGTCGAGTCCGCCGAGTACGTCGACTCGATCGCCGAGTCGGCAGTCGTGACGACGACTGGCATCCGCTCGACCAGTCGGGAGACCGGGTGCTACCTGTCGGCCTCCGTGCTGGCGGGCGGGGACGGCGAGACACAGACCGGCTTCGGGTTCTCGATCGGCCGCCAACCGGGCGACCTCGACGCGGAGCGGGCGGCCGCCGATGCCGTTGAGCGGGCGACGCGGCTGCTGGGGGCGGTCAAGCCCGATTCGGCCCGCCTGACCGTGGTACTGGATCCCTGGGTGAGCGCACAGTTCCTCGGAATCGTGGGATCCACGCTCAACGGGGAGAGCGTGCTCAAGGGCCGTTCCCTGTTCGCCGACCGGCTCGGTGAGGAGGTTGCCGCCCCGTCGCTGACGCTCGTCGACGATCCGACCGATGTCGCTGCCTTCACGGCCACCGCTGCCGACGGCGAGGGCCTGGCGACCCGTCGCAACGTGTTGCTCGAGGACGGTCGCCTGTTGCGCTTCGTGCACAACAGCTACACGGGGCGGCGCTCTGGTGGCGCTTCGACGGGTTCGGCGGTCCGCGGCTATGCGTCGACGCCCGGTGTCGGCGTCCAGGCCCTGGCGCTGGTTCCGGGTTCCCGGACCCAGGCCGAGTTGGTGGCGGATGTCGAAGACGGGCTGCTCGTCCAGGGCGTGAGCGGGCTGCACTCCGGCGTCAATCCCGTGAGTGGCGATTTTTCCACCGGTGCCGAGGGTCTCCGCATCCGGCGGGGGGCGTTGGCGGAGCCTGTCCGCGAGTTCACGATCGCCTCCACAATCCAGAAGATGCTCCAGGACGTCAGCGAGGTCGGCGGCGACCTCGAATGGCTACCGATGCGTGCCGCCGGCGTGTCGCTGGTCATCGGCGACGTGACCGTCTCCGGGGCCTGACCGGCAACGACGAACGGACGACGATGTCTCTGCTCCACGCCCTGATCCTCGGAATCGTCCAGGGGTTCACCGAGTTCCTGCCGGTCTCGTCGAGCGGCCATCTGGCGCTCGTACCGTGGCTCTTCGGGTGGGACGACTTCGGAGGCGACCAGTCCCTCGAGAACGCCTTCGACGTGGCCCTGCACCTGGGAACCCTCGTGGGGGTCATCGCCTACCTTCGTGACGACATCCGGCGCTATGGCGTGGCGCTCCTGTCGTCGGCTGCCGGTCGTCCACACGATATATCCGAGGCCCGGGTCGGGGGTCTGCTGCTTGTGACGGCCGTGCCGACCGGGCTCATCGGCGTGCTGGTGCTCTCGTCGACGGCGGACCTCGGCGACCGGACGTGGCTGGTCGCCGTGTGCCTGATCGGCTTCGGCCTCCTGCTGGGGGCTGCCGACCGGCGACCCGGCGACCGGGATCCCGATTCTCTACGGGTCCGGGATGCACTCGTGCTCGGGTTGGCGCAGGGCCTGGCGTTCCAGCCGGGCGTTTCGCGGTCAGGAGCGGCGCTCACGGCGGCGCGTGTGCTCGGGCTCGAACGGGTGTCGGCGGCCCGGTTGGTGTTCCTGATGAGCGTCCCGGTGATCGCCGGGGCGGGCCTGCTGTCGGCATTCGACGTCCGGGTACCGTCCGACTGGTTGCCGGCGTTCGCCGTGGGCACCCTTACTGCGGCCGTGGGCGGATGGTTCGCCGTCCATGGGATGCTGCGGTTGCTGTCGCACCGGGGTGTGGGCGTTTTCGTCGTCTACCGGGTGCTGGCCGGGCTTGCCGTCCTGTCTGTGCTCGCCGTCCGCTGAACCCGGCGGTTCAGTCGGAGGGCACCAGTGCGAGTGCCACGTCGCCCCACCGTCGGGCGGCGGCTACGTGTGCCACGTCCCTACGGGGCACGGCGACGGTGATGCTCCCGTCGTCGAGGTCGAGCACGCGGGCGGCGCTCACGAGCAGTCGGCCGGATGACGCGAGGTCGTCGACGGCGTAGAGGTCGACCCTGTCGCCCGGCTCGAGGGAGAGACGGTTGGCGTCCCTGTCGAGGGCGACGGCACGTTCTCCCGGTCGCAGGGCCGATCGGTCGGTTCCGGCTGTGGCCGTCGGACAGTCGGGGACCGATGCTGCTGCGTCGACGGCGAGGCCGGTGACGAGGGCAAGGGTGCCTGCGGCCAGCCACCAGGCCAGTCGGTGATGCGCGGCCCACATGCGTATGCGGGCGAGGAGGTACGCCATGGCGCCTCCCGGTGTGGGCGGATGGCGGGGAAGCCGGGTCGGCCGGGGTGGGGTCCGGCCTGTGGATCAGTCGGAGGAACCGCTGGTCGAGGTCGAACTCGCGGCCGGTGCCTTCTCGGTGGCGCCACCCGAGGGGTCGGAGGTGCCGTTGGATGATTCGGAGGAGCTTTTCGACGAACTCGAGTCCGGGGAATCCGTTGACGTGTGCCGGGTCCCGGACGACGATCCGTGGTCGTTCTTGTAGAAGCCGTCGCCCTTGAACGAGATGCCTACCCCTCGGAAGATCTTGCTCACAGATCCGCTGCAGGATGCGTCGATGCAGTCGGTCAGTGGGTCGTCGGCAAAGGACTGACGGACCTCGAACTCATTGGCGCACTGCTTGCAGCGGTACTGGTACGTGGGCATTTGCCTGATCGCTCGTTCGGTCCGGGTAGGGGGAAAGGGGCCGGCGGGTCTGGAGGACGACTCCCGTCGGCAGTGTGGTGAGTCTAGCGGCGGCCCCCCTGGTGCCCGTATCCGCCGCAGTGCACCATTTTGCGGTGATCATTGGGGTATGACGGATCAGGTTCCGCTGGCTGTGTTGTTCGTAGTAGGCGCCTACCTCCTCGGCACCTTCCCCTCGGCCCACCTGTTCGCCGGGCGCCGCGGCATCGACCCGACGCGATCCGGGTCGGGAAACCCGGGCGCCACCAACGTCTACAGGACGGCCGGTCGCCGGGCCGGACTGTACGTGTTCGCTGCTGATGCCGGCAAGGGTGCGATCGCCGCCGGTCTCGGATGGGTCGTCCTCTCACGGCAGGTGGCGCTGTTCTGCTGGGCGGCCGCTGTTCTGGGCCACGTCCTGCCCGTCACCCGCAGGCTCCGTGGCGGCAAGGGTGTGGCGACGGCGGGTGGTGGCACCTTCGTGCTGTTCCCCCTGGTGGCGGTCATCGACGTGGCACTCTTCGCCGTTGCCGCCCGCGTCAGTCGCACGGCCTCCCTGGGGTCGATCGTGATGGCCGTGGCAACCCCGATCCTGATTCGGGCTTTCAGGGGTACGGACCGGGAGTTGGTCGTCGCCCTGGTCATCTCGTTGCTGGTCCTGGTCAGACACGAAGGCAACATCCGGCGGCTTGCCACGGGCAATGAGACGACATGGCGGGGACCGGATCCGGGCGGCGAGCCGGACGGGTCGTCTGGGTAGCCTCGTCCTGACCGCCGTACTGTAAGCAACCTTTCCCGGAGCAATGCGATGATCCCGCTCGATGAGGCACAGGCCTACGTTCGTGGTCGCTGCCCGGCTCCGGTGGCCACCGCGGTGGCGCTCCGGGAGGCGCTCGGCCTGGTGCTGGCCGAGCCGGTGCTCGCCGCGGAGGCCGTGCCGCCTTTTGCCAACACGGCGATGGACGGGTTCGCCGTACGTGCCGTCGACACGGTCGGTGCACCGGTCCGACTGGCGGTCGTCGGGACGCTTGCCGCAGGAGATGCGCCCGACCGGCCTGTCGGTCCGGGTGAGGCCATCCGCATCATGACCGGCGCCCCGATGCCGCCCGGCGCCGATGCCGTGGTGATGGTCGAGCTCACGAGCGTGTCCGGTTCCGCCGCCGACGAGCAGGTGGACGTGGAGGTGGAGGTGCCGGTGGGCAACCACGTCCGAGAGGCCGGTGAGGACCTCGAGCCCGGGCAGGTGGTGTTCCCCGCAGGTACGGCGATCGGTCCCGGACAGGTCAGTGTGCTGGCGAGCATCAACCTGGGGGTCGTGTCCGCACTCCGGCGACCCAGGGTCGGCGTGATCTCGACCGGCGACGAACTCGTGGCGGACGGAAGCGCACTCGGCATCGGGCAGATCCGCGATTCGAACCGGCCGGGCCTGTTGGCCCTGGTCGAGGAGTCGGGGTTCGACGGGGTCGACCTCGGCCTCGTGCGGGACGAGGAGGATGCCATCGAGCAGGTCCTTCGGGCAGGCGTGGAGTCCTGCGATGCCCTGCTCACGACGGGCGGGGTGAGCATGGGCGACTTCGACTACGTGAAGGTTGTGCTCGACCGGATCGGTGACATGCGCTGGATGCAGGTGGCGATCCGGCCCGCCAAGCCGTTGGCGTTCGGGACCGTTGCCGGGGTACCGGTGTTCGGCCTGCCGGGCAATCCCGTGGCGTCGATGGTGTCGTTCGAGTTGTTCGCCCGCCCGGCCCTGCGTGCGATGGCGGGGCATGTCGAGACGGAACGGCCCCGGGTGCGGGCCGTCGCCGATGGCGGGATGCCGCGTGGCCCCGACGGCAAGGTCCACTTCGCCAGGGTCGTGGTCGACTACCGGGACGGTGGCTACCGGGTGTCCTCGGCCGGCGGTCAGGGGTCTCACCAACTGGCTGCGATGGCAGGCGCCGACGGGCTGGCCGTGCTCCCCGACGGCGACGGGGTTGCCGATGGCGATGTGGTGGAGGTCCTGCTGCTGTACTGATGCCGGTGGCCCTCCGGCCCCGGTGTGCCTCTACGCTGTGCAGCGTGAAGCGCCCCCTCGTCGACGGTTTCGGTCGGGTCCACCGCGACCTGCGTATCTCGGTCACCGACCGGTGCAACTTCCGGTGCAGCTACTGCATGCCGGCCGAGGGGCTCGAGTGGGTGTCCCGCGGCGACCTGCTCACATTCGAGGAGATCGAGCGAGTGGCCCGGCTGCTTGTCGAACGCCACGGCGTGGAGAGCATCCGGCTCACGGGCGGCGAGCCGACCGTGCGGGCGAACCTCCCGGAGCTTGTCGGAATGCTGTCGGCGCTGCCGGTGGACCTGGCGCTCACGACCAACGGTTCCACGCTCCGGCTCCTGGCGGAGCGCCTGGCGGACGCCGGGTTGCGGCGCGTCAACGTCTCGCTCGACTCCCTGAGGCCCGGCCGCTTTGCCGAACTGACGTTGCGCGATGAGTTGCCTAAGGTGCTCGATGGCATCGACGCGGCGATCGAGGTCGGCTTCGATCCTGTCAAGGTCAACGTCGTCGTGATGCGCGGCGTCAACGACGACGAGATCATCGACTTTGCCCGCTTCGGCCGGGAGCGGGGCGTCGTCGTCCGCTTCATCGAGTTCATGCCCCTCGACGCCGACGAGGCATGGAGTGCGGGTGCGGTGGTCAGCCAGGAGGAGATCGTGGCGACGATCGGTGCCGTGTTCCCGTTGGGTGCTGTCGAGCGGACGTCGGCACCTGCCACACGCTTCCGCTACACGGACGGTGGCGGCGAGGTCGGCGTCGTCGCCAGCGTGACCCGCAAGTTCTGCGACTCGTGTGACCGGATCCGGATCACCGCGGACGGCCAGTTCCGCAACTGCCTCTTTGCCGTCGAGGAGTTCGACCTCAAGGCGCTGCTGCGCTCGGGTGCCGATGACGACGATCTGTCGGCTGTGTTCGAGGGGACGGTCGCCGCCAAGTGGGCCGGCCACGGCATCGGACACGTTGACTTCATCCGGCCGGACCGGTCCATGTCGCAGATCGGCGGCTGAAGGTCGACATGGCCGATCCGGAGGATGTCGGTCACGGGGGTTCGACGTTCACGCACCTCGACGAGGCCGGGAGCGCCCGTATGGTCGACGTCGGAGCGAAGGAGCCGACGCGGCGTAGAGCGGTGGCTCGCGCCCGGATCGAGATGTCGCCCGAGACGGCGGCGGCACTGGCCGGGGGGTCCGTCCCCAAGGGTGACGTGTTGGCCGTGGCACGTGTGGCGGGCATCCAGGCGGCGAAGCGCACCTCCGAGTTGGTGCCGCTCTGTCATCCGCTGATGCTGAGTTCTGTGTCGGTCGACCTCGAGGTGGAGGAGTCCCACGTCGCCGTGGAGGCCACGGTGGAGACGGTCGAGCGGACGGGCGTCGAGATGGAGGCGCTCACGGCGTGTTCGGTTGCGGCGCTCACCGTCTACGACATGTGCAAGGCGCTCGACCGGGCCATGGTGATCACCGACGTGGCCCTCTGGGAGAAGGACGGGGGTCGGTCGGGTTCCTGGCGCCGCGCCACCTGATTCAGCGGCATTCCGACTGCTACGCGCTCAACGCGCGTGAATTCGCGCAGTAAGCGCGTGGAAATCCACCATTTCACGATGGTGGAACGCTACGTTGTGCGCTCGATGGACGATCGGTGGCTTCGAGAGGACGATTGCCCGTGTTGATCCTGCTGGGACTCGGTGTCCTGTGGACGGCCCTGTTGCTGCCACCGGTCATCCGACGCACGAGACGACGGGTGTCGCCGCGGCCGATCGCCGCCCTGTCGGCCTCCACCCGCCTCGATGCGCATGGCCTTCGGGTCATCCAGCGAGCGGCCACGTCCGTGCCGGGCGACCCGGGTTCCGCCCGTCGGCGGCGCCGTGACGTTCTCTTCACGCTCGCCGGGGTGGCCGGCTTCACCTTCTTCGGAGGGATCGCCGTCGGCGGGGTGGTCTGGACCATCCACTTCCTCGTCGACCTGTCCCTGGTGGGCTACGCGTTCCTCGTCACCAACCGCCACCAACAGGCATTGGAGCGCAGCGAGGTCGTGGTGCCGTTCCGCCCGTCGACCTCGATGCCGGTCAACGCCGGTGGGGCAATGCAGGACGAGGCAGTCCTGAGGCGCCAGGCGAACTGAGTCCCGGCTGGGCTTCGGTCCACCGTCCAGCGCTCCCTCTCCACCGCTACGATCCACCCCGCCCGCGGGGGTGTAGCTCAGTCGGCTAGAGCGCTACGTTCGCAACGTAGAAGTCGTGGGTTCGATTCCCATCACCTCCACC
>PVBE011834468.1_pt1 | contig 55639 bp, 59 predicted proteins | sample 1631181 | NCBI WGS metagenome assembly PVBE01 (sample SAMN08397723, study PRJNA350692) | Marine metagenome, whole genome shotgun sequencing project. | isolation source: water | place: Pacific Ocean | collected 2012-04
CATCTGACCGAGATTCGAGGGTCCATAAGCGGCGATCGGAAAATCCTGGTTCGGGTTGACGATGCAGGGCATGCTCTGAGCCCACAAGAACTCGTCTTCGAGGTTCTGACAGACAAAACAGTGGCTGTCACACAGAAACTGAAACGTCTCCCAGTTCGTCGGATAGGGCGGTGTTACGAATTCCAGCTGAGCTTCGGAGTAGTCCGTCGTCAGATAGGGGTGTGTGAGCTTAGAGCCCAGGCGAGCGGGGTGCATACGTGTGGACAGATGGCCCTCGCCATCGACGCGAAGGCATTCCTTCTCGATGCCGCGTAGCCCACGCCGTATCAGATTGGCATGCGCCCCGTCCTGCAACCAGCCGAGTTGCGAATCCTGCAAAGCGGTATCCCGTTCTATTGCTCGCCGAATCCGTTACCACCACCAGGTAACGGCGTCTCTACGGTCCGCCTGCGTGGCGGGCGACCCATTATAGGCGCAAGAAATACGCCAAATCGGCGCACCATAGACATTTTCGCCCGGGGAATTCCGGACGGGATTAATGGTCAAAGACAGAGTTGAGCCGGCTCTTGCGGGTGCCATCTATGAATAAAAGCAGAACCGTCGCATCAGCGACCCTGATCGTCCTGGGGTTAACCAGCGCCTTCAACGCCTACGCCATGCGCTGCGGCACACGACTCATCGCCAGAGGCGACCATATCTCGAAGCTACTGCGCTACTGTGGCGAGCCCGATTTCGCCCAATCGCGGTCAGCGCAACGGACTTACCATAACCACTTCGGCCAGGTGCTTTTCACGGGTCTGCACGAGGAGATCCGGATCGACGAATGGACCTATAACTTCGGGCCTAGCAAGCTCATGCGTGTTATCAGGATGGAGAATGGTATCGTGCGCGAGATCCGGCACCTCGGGTACGGTTATCCCCGGCGCTAGCCGGTCGAGCCGTCACTCAGGCTCAGCATTTCCTCCATCTCGTGGCCGATGACATCGCGGGTCTCCGAGTCTACGATCGGCTTTCCTCGTCGGAAACACCCCGACTGGGATGCCGTTTTCTCGAACTCTTCGTCGGATTCTATGGCCTCGAGTTTGACGTTCCCGTCGGCATCACGAACGAGACATTGCGCTCCGTCGACGAAGTCACGGGGCTGCCAGCGCTCATCGTCCGAGTTCCCGAGTAATAGTGCGATGGTTTCCGTATCGTCATCATTCATTGTGGCCGGCCTTCCTTACCTATTTCCCGTGTACTGAGCAAGGTCCGTGCCAGATACGGAACCTTTCTTATAAACAAATGCTTATCGTTAAATTTCTCAGTCGGATGAGGTGACCATCCGGGTCAAAAGTTGACGCAAAGTGACGACATCGGGACACGTGAACGGCGTCACACCGCCGTCCAGTTCAATGAGCTAAGTTTGCTCACAATGGTTAGGCAGATTGGGGCCATGACTATGCTCAAGCGCAATACTCTCGATTCCCCCGCCGGAGCGGCTACATACATCGCTCCCGGCACCAAGATCGTCGGCGATTTATCTGGAGAAGGCACCTATTTTTTCTGCGGCGAGATCGAAGGCGAGTGCGATATCAATGGACCGATAACGATCGCCGAGGGTAGCTATTGGAAAGGGTCGGTGCGTGCCACCGAAATCATTCTTGCCGGCTCGGTAGATGGCGACATCATCGCGAAAGAACGCGTCGAGATCGCCGGCACCGCTCACATTACCGGTAGCCTTCGCGGCAGCTCCATCGTCGTCGCGGAGGGCGCGGTGATCGAAGATGCTGTCAACATTTCCAAAACCAAGGAAACTGAACGACCAAAAGTTCGTTCCGGGCTACAGGTCAGTCCAGCAAGATCCTGACCTCGACACGCTGATTGGCCGCGGCGATCTCGTTCCACTCATCAGCCGTTAGACCCTGCGTGAAAGACGGGTAAGCTACCCGCGGCTGGCTCGCACCGTGCGATATGATCTCGAAGCGAACAACTCCGTCACGCGATTCCAAGGCGATCGCATTTGCAAACGGCAGCGATTGTTGCGCGCCGTACGCCTCCGCCTCGGGCCAGCCCAGTTGCTGACAGGTAGCGAGCGGTGCTGCCGCGGGCGGCAGCGCGAGCACACCATCCGACCCGGTACTCATACAATAACGGCCCACGTGCACATCGACGGCAATCGTGCCGGAGATATCGAGGCTGCGCATGCGTTGTGCCAGTTCCGTCAATAACTCCGCCCGGCTGCCGTTCAACGCCGTCTCCCCGAATGGGTAGCTTTCCGCCTGGTTGATACCCCATTCCAGTATCGTGAGCAGTTCGGTCGAATCGACCGCTGCTGTGCTGTCGCTGAGGGGCGCAGACTCCAGCAACGCCGTCTCTGCCTGCAACCCGTCGACCAATACGGTAATGCGCTCGTTTGCTTGCGCCAACAACGACCGCGTGTCGAAGTACAAGTACGCAAAACTGATCGTCGTGGCTGCAAGTATCGCGAGTCCGATGACCAGGAGCCCCGCACGCATATCATCCGGGCCATTGTCGAGATCCAGTTGTCTGCGCGTGATAGTGTCCCCCGCGATCCGCTCGTAACCGCGACGAATATCGTCCCGCAGAATCGCACGCTGCTCCTTGAATAACTCCTCGAGCAAGGTATTGACCTGGTTGCTGTCGGCGGTATCTGTCGCCGGCAAATCGACGGCGTCCTGCTCGGGTTTCTTGGGAGTCAGATGCAGCGCATCAAGTACCTTCGTCACTTCTACCGAGTGTACCTGCTTGGGAAGAACGCCTATCGCGCCGAGCGCTCGAGCCTGGCCGACATAGAGTTCTCCTTCCTGAGACGTGTACATCATGACCGGGATTGTGGCGGTCGCAGGATTTTCTTTGTTGGCCTCCAAAGCCTGGAAACCATCCATACCCGGCAACAGGTGATCCATGAAGATGACGTCGGGCCGCGCATGCCGTAGATACTCCAGCGCCTCCTCACCGGAAGCGGCCGTATCGACCCAGAGCGACTGCTCGGCCAGCGTGCTCCCCAGCACGAAGCGGGCGGACGCCGAATCGTCAACGATTAATGCTGTCTTCGTCATGTTGTCTGGCGACGGGTGGGCCGGGATACGCAGCGATACAGCCTGGCTCCGAGAACCTCCAAGTCATGCTGATTCCTGTATTTTCCCCTTTTTTTTAGGGATTCTGTAGTATCAAGCGCGACAGCGGCCTCCCAGTGTGTTTTGCTGGACATTAGCTACCGGCGCGGCGCCGGAAGGGGGCATGCGATCTCGGGACCTAGGGGGGTCCCAGGGGTCACTAGAAAATTCGCATTCATGAGCCGTCACATCATTAAATACCTGGCGGGTACCGCAATCGTCCTGGGTGCAATCTATGTGTTGCTCGCGGCGGTCGTGATATCGTCCGATCCTGCAGTACTTGGTAGCGCGAGCACGCGCCGGCTACTACTCGGAGTGGGGTTCCTGGCATTCTGCGCCTCGCTGATCGCGGTCTGGTTCGTCGCCAGTCGCCTCGAGATTCCGCTCGATAAGCTGACTTCTGCTCTCAAGCTCGCCACGCGTGGTGACTACGACGCAGCGCCCCTGACGGGCGGCCGGGACGGCCCGTCCGAGCTGGTCGATGCCTTCGATACCATGCGCGAGCAACTGAAAACGAGCGTCATCACTCGAGACTACCTCGACCGTCTACTCTCGAGCATGCGAGACGCGATCATTGTCGTCGGTCCGGACGAGAAGATTGTCCGAGTGAACGCGGCTGCGGCCGATCTCCTCGACTATGCAACCGACGCGCTGATCGGCCAACCATTGGCGACAGTGGTCCACCGGGATATCAAAGGACCTTCCGGGCATGCTCCATCAACGGCGACACCCTTCGACGGCGTCTTTCGCAAACGAGACGGCTCGCCGATCGCTGTCTCGTATACCGTTTCCGATGTACGAAATGACCGCGGTGAACTCGAAGGGCGTATTCTCACGGCGCAGAACGCTGCCGAGAGGAAGCGTGCCGAGCAGCGGATTCGCTACCTGGCGCGGACGGACTCGTTGACGAAGATGGCCAACCGAATGCAGTTTCAACATCAACTGCAGCAGGGAATTGCCAGGGCGAAGCGAACCGGCCAATACCTGGCTCTACTCTATCTGGATATCGATCGCTTCAAAGATATTAATGACACTTTCGGTCACGGCGCAGGCGACACGAGCCTGGAGATTTTCGCGCAGCGAATCATGGCGGAGCTACCCGAGGGCGCTGTGGGCGGGCGGTTGGCTGGAGATGAGTTCGCGGTAATCTTGAGCGGCTTCGAGCGCATCGAGGCCATGGCTGATGCGGTCACCGAGACTGCCGATTCTTTGCTGAAAGCAATCGGACGCCCGTTCCACGTGCAGGGCGAAGAGATCTTCATAACGACGAGTATGGGCGCCGCTTACTATCCCGGCGATGGTGACAACGTGATCGACCTGATTCGAAACGGGGACGCCGCGCTTTATCAAGCGAAGAAGGCGGGCGGTAACTGCCTCGAACGATACTCCTCCGACATGAATACGGTGGCCGTCGAACGGCTGATGCTAAAGAGTAAACTGCGCCGCTCGTTCGAACGCGAAGAGCTGAGGCTGCATTACCAGCCCAAGTACAATCTCCGAACCGGTCGCGTAGAGGGAATGGAAGCACTCGTTCGCTGGGATCTGCCGGACCGGGGGCTGGTCTATCCTTCCGATTTCATACCGCTCGCCGAGGAGACCAACCTCATCCTGCAAGTCGGAGACTGGGTGCTCAACCGGGTCTGTGAAGACTATCGCCTCTGGCAGCGTTCACTTCCGTCTCCCGGGCGGGTCTCGGTCAATCTTTCCCTGAAGCAGCTACAGCAGCAGCGGTTCCTCGAGAACGTTCGCGCCATATTCAAGAGGCATGGCGTATCCCCAACATGCCTGGAACTCGAGATAACCGAAACGACGCTGATGGACGACGCGGAACGAACGATCCGGATTCTCGATGCCCTCTACGGCATGGGGTTGCATCTCGCCATCGACGATTTCGGCACCGGCTACTCGTCTCTCAGTGCTCTACAGCAGTTCCCGATCAGCACCCTCAAGATCGACAAGTCGTTCGTGCATGATATCGCCGTCGATCAGGGCGACGCAACGATTGTCGCGACGATAATCAAGATGGCGCGCAGCCTGAATATGGATGTCGTCGCCGAGGGCGTCGAATGGCAGGAGCAACTTGACTTTCTGCGCGAGCACAAGTGCGACTACGTGCAGGGTCACTTGTTTGGCGACCCGATGACTGCCGAGGGTCTGCTCGAGTTACTGATCGACCAGGAGGAAGGCAGTAATCAGTATCGGACCTTGTTCGGCTGATTGCGCACGTTAATGCCGGCAACGGCGACGTGGGGGACACATGGAATCGCCTGAGTCCCTACGGTATAGTCTGGGCATCAAAACACGGATAACGTCGGAGTAACAACATGAATTTTATAAGATTTCTAGTTGTACTAGTGGCTTTCGGCGTAGCGACGACGAGCCTGGCCTGTGATTATCCGGCACTCATTACGATCCCTGACGGCCAGACGTCAACCATGGCGGAGATGGTCTCTGCGCAGAGTGCGGTCACCGAGTATCTGGCCGCGATGGACGGCTACATCGATTGTGTTAGTGACGAAATCGTCGCCACAGGCGACGATGCACCAGCCGAATACAAGTCCATCATGTACAGCCGCCACAATACCGCGGTTGCCGAGATGGAAGCCGTTGCAACAATGTTCAACGAGCAGATAGCCGCCTTTTATGACGCGAATCCGCCCGGGCCGAGACCTGGTGGGATGGGGGCGGGTGGCTAAGACTCCCTAGTCTTTTAGAGATTCAAATTCCTGGTCGAGCTTGAAATGGCTCGATGTCAGATACTTCTCCATACGCTGCAGTCGTGCTTCGACCTCCCGGAAGCGGTGTTTCACGCGGTCGAGCGTAGCGTGGGGTGCAGACCGAACCTGACGCTTTAAGGACTTGCTCTCCGCGTCCGCCGGCCGACCGAGAGCGCGTGGTTTCTTCGGTAGCAATAGCGCCAGCAAGCCGTAGGCGATAAACGTCGGCAGCGTGAAGAAGAGTAAGCTGAGCGCCGTCATTATTCGCGTTACGACGATATCGAAGCCGAAGTAGTCGGAAAGGCCTGCGCAAATACCGAAGATCACGCCACCGTCGCGGTCTTGATACAATCTCCGCCCACGCAGAGAGGCCATCGAGGTGCTGCGCGGTCCACTCATAGTCGTTTCCTCCAGTCCGGAACTTCATCTTCGAGAATCGCTTCGAGCGAATTCATCCGACTCTCCATCTGCTGGCTCGTGCGCCATAGCTCTTCGAGCATTCGTTCCTCATCTTCCGAAAGACCCTGAGTTGCTTTCCACTTGGTGATGTAATGCATGATGACGGCCAACGGCAGAACGCAGAAGCCGACCGCAACGATGAGAATGATTAGTACGACTTCCATCCTGCTTATCCGGCTTCTGAACTCTCGACGGGGAGCTTAGCGCGTCGCGACTTGAGATCCTGCAACTCCTGCTCAACCGCTTCCGCCGATTCTAAGTCGGAAAATTCCTGGTTCAAATCCTTCTTCGTGCCGATATCGTAAGCCTCGACGCGCCCCTCGAGGCCGTCGATCCGCCGCTCGAAGCCTTCGAAGCGAACGAGCGCGTCATCGATTCTATAGTCGTGGATCTTCGTGCGGACCTCCAGCTGTCGTGTCGCCGCTTCATGCCGAACCAGTATCGCCTGTTGTCGAACCTTGGCGACATCGAGTTTCTCCTCGAGTCGGGCAACGTCGGCATTGAGCTTTTCCAGACCTTCATCGAGAGCGGCCAGGGTCGCCTCGAGCGCATCGATGGATTTCGTTACGCGAGACTTCTCTGCTAATGCCGCCTTGGCAAGGTCATCCCGTCCCTTGTCGATAGCCAGCTCGGCCTTGGCTTGCCAATCGCCCACCTCGTGCTGGTAAGCCCTCAATGCCCGCGAGGCCTCCTTGCGATCGGCGATGGACCGTACCGCCGCAGAGCGGACCTCGACCAGCGTGCCCTCCATCTCCTGGATCATGAGCCGTACGATCTTCTCAGGATCTTCTGCCTTGTCGAGGATCGCGTTGATATTGGAATTAACGATGTCCGTGAAGCGTGAAAAGATACCCATGCCTAAACCCTCTGTCGTTTACCCGCCGCCGTCTTCATGGCGTGTGCATTCGTAATGGCTACGCTCTGTTTAGCACGATGCGTGCCAACCACGGATTTTCCGGTCTAAGCTCCTCAAAAGAAAAGGGATTTCTTGAGTCGACCCGGATAATTTCATGCGCTGGATATGGTATTTTACACCTATTATTAGTATATTTTACCCATCTATTAGCTTTTTTTACCTATGAATTCCGATCGACCCGAAGCCGTACCGATTATCGGAGAAGCACCGGTATTTCTCGAGATGCTCGAGCATGTCTCGCGCGCCGCCGCACTCACCAAACCCGTTCTTGTGATCGGCGAGCGTGGCACGGGTAAGGAACTCATCGCGTCACGCCTGCATTTTCTCTCTGAGCGCTGGGAGCAGCCCCTGATCAAGGTGAATTGCGCCGCCCTGACGGAGAGTCTGCTCGAGTCCGAACTCTTCGGCCATGAGGCCGGCGCCTTCACGGGCGCGGCACGCACTCACATCGGTCAGTTCGAGCAGTCGAGCGGCAGTACTCTCGTACTCGATGAGCTCGGGACGATTCCATTGCGCATGCAGGAAAAGATTCTCAGAGTCATCGAGTACGGCGAGTTTCGGCGCGTGGGCGGATCGGAAACGCTGATCACTGACATTCGAGTCGTTGGCGTCACGAACGATGATCTGCCTCGGCTTGCCGCGCGCGGCGAATTCCGCCCGGACCTCCTGGACAGGCTGGCCTTTGATGTCATTCACGTACCCCCCCTGCGGGCACGCCCGGAGGACGTATTGACCTTGGCCTACCACTTCGCGGTCAATCTCACGAGCGAACTGAAGAGGCCGTTTTTCTCCGGGTTCTCCGACAAGGTGATCGCTGAGTTGCTCACAGCGAGTTGGCCCGGCAATGTGCGTGAACTCAAAAATGCCGTCGAACGCAGCGTCTACAGAGCGGAGGATTCATCTTTGCCGATCACGGCGGTGATATCGGACCCGTTCGCATCACCGTTCGCCGACCTTGTCCCGCCACCGGAGTTGACCGAATCCGGGCCCAGCGAGATCGTGGCAGCCGGCATCGAAGCTGGGCGGTCTTTTCCGCTAAGCTTCAAAGCCGTCGTCGCAGACTTCGAGCGAGGCCTGCTTGATGAGGCGCTGCGGCGCTCCCAGCATAATCAGCGCATCGCGGCCGAGTTCCTCGGCCTGAGCTACGACCAGTTGCGGGGCCTCGTCCGCAAGTACCGCGCGTAGGAGCGGCCACCTGGCCATGGTACGCCGCTTATCGTAGCTGCATACGGCGGTCGCGATGGTCGTGTCTCCTCCGCGCCGTACCCATCGCGCTCTCGTTATCGTGGGTGCCAGAGGTCTTCGGGTCGACACGAACCATCACACCCGCCGGTGTCGGGCGCTAAGGCGTCGAGGACGGCGGTAACATCAAGCGGCGAGGCTAACCCCATTCCCGCGTCTGCGTCGTTATAAGTAATGAGGGGTGAGGCACGGCAGGGCCCGCCGGTCGCCCTTCTCCGCAGCGCGGTGAAGGCTTAAGCTTGGTGTTGTGGGTGCGGGAGCCGATAGTGCGTTAATGCGCCGTTTTCAGGGCGGCGATACCGCGGCCTTCGAGACCCTGTATGCTCGTCATCGCGGTCCGCTCTATCGTTACTTTGTCAGGCAAGTCGCGAGAAATGCAGTGGACGATCTTTTTCAGGACGTTTGGCTTCGGATTATCAAGAACCAGGCCCGCTATCGCCCCGATGCACCGTTCGCGGCTTACCTGTTTCGCATAGCGCACAACGTTCTCGTCGATCACTACCGGCGAGAGGGACGCGCGCCGGAGCTGACATCCGTCGAACAGCTGGACGTTCCCGATGTGGGCGCCGGACCCGAGCGTGAGCTGACCCAGTTCGAGTTACGTGCAACGATCACGCGAGCGCTGACCGATCTACCGGCTGCGCAGCGCGAAGCTTTCCTGCTGCACGAGGAGGCCGGCCTGACGTTGGAGCAGATTGCGGAGGTCGTCGGCACGGGCCGCGAGACGATCAAGAGCCGGCTCCGCTATGCTTTGAAACGTTTGCGGCAGGATCTGCTGGAGAGCAGTCCCGCGGATGCGGGGCAGGCATGAACACGAGCGATCCCAACAACCCGCTGCCCGGACAGGATCAGGTGTCCCGAGCGTATCGTGCGGCGGGCTTCAAAGAAGAGCCGCCCGCGGCACTCGATCGCACCATACTCGAACGAGCGAAGCGGCACCGCCGGCGCCCCCTGGTGTCCTTCATGCGGCCGCTCGCCCTCGCCGCCACCGTCGTCCTGTCGGTCTCCCTGGTATTGCGGTCCGGCATCTTAAATGAAAACGCCGAAGTGTTCTCCGATGGCTCACCACCTGCATCGCCGGTGAGAACCGTGCCGGCCGCGACGACCGTGGAGTTCGACGATGCGGCTTCCGCCGACGAATCGGCAACGCAGAACTCGCCGGTGCCGGTCACGGCGATCGAATCCTTCGACATCCTCGAAGCCGTGGACTCCCTCGAATCCATCCAATCCATCGAGACGCTTATCGATTCGGAGTCTGAAGACGCAACTCTCGAAGCCATACTCGAACTCGCGCCGAGCACTGCGGCGCCGGAGGAGCTCGAGGTACGTGGGCGGGAAGCGCAACCGGCGTTGCGGCAGGAGGCTGCCGGCGAGGCACCGCGCGTGCCGGCGATTTCGGCCGAAGCGCAGCCAATGTTGGAGGACGTCACCGCATCGGAGCAGTTCGACTGTTCAGGCGTCGATCGCGAGCAACCGGACGATTGGCTCGCGTGTATCGTGTCGGGATTGGAGCAAGGCATGGAACAAGAGGCGAGGGAAGAACTGGCGGAATTTGTTCAAGCGTATCCCGAAGTTGCTCTGCCCGAGAATATCGATGCATTGCGAGTTCCGTAAACCGGGAAGCGCGCACTGCCATGCTAGAATCTGCGCCCCTTCACACAGATTCACTTTAGTCGCGGAGCTTACCTCGCATGACTACGGACACGACCGCGCCCATTCGTGTAGCGATTACGGGTGCCGCCGGACAGATCGGCTACCAACTGGCTTTTCGAATCGCGTCGGGACAACTCTTCGGTCCCGGACAGCAGGTCATACTCCAGTTGATCGAGATACCGCCTGCAATGGACGCGCTGAACGGTGTCGCAATGGAGCTAGACGATTGTGCATTCGACACGCTCAGCAGTGTCGTCGTCACGGATCAGGCGGAAGTCGGCTTTCGCGATATTCGATACGCATTGCTCGTCGGCGCGAGACCGCGGACGGCCGACATGGAACGCAAGGACTTGCTTCTCGGCAACGCCCAGATATTCTCGGCTCAAGGCAAGGCGCTCAACGAGGTAGCTGCGCGCGATGTCAGAGTGTTGGTCGTCGGTAACCCTGCCAACACGAACGCGCTCATCGCACGAGAGAATGCACCGAATCTCGATCCTCGAAACTTCACTGCCATGACGCGCCTCGACCACAACCGGGCCAAAGCGCAGCTTGCGGACAAGACCGGTGCGCATGTGTCCGAAGTCAGCGGCATGATCATATGGGGAAATCATTCGGCTACTCAGTATCCGGATATCTCTCATGCGACGGTCCGCGGCGAGTCGGCCGCGGCCCAGGTCCCGGATGACTGGTACCGCAACGATTTCATCCCGACCGTGCAGAACCGCGGCACGGCCATCATCAAGGCGCGCGGCGCATCCTCAGCCGCATCCGCCGCCTCGGCCACGATCGATCACGTTCGCGATTGGGCGCTCGGCACGCCGGGTGACGCTTGGGTCAGCATGGGCGTTGCTTCCGACGGCAGTTACGGCATCGCTGACGGTATCGTCTATTCCTATCCCGTGACCTGCAACAACGGCGCCTATAAAATCGTCCAGGGATTGGACATTAGTGATTTCAGCCGTGACAAAATGGATTCGACGGACGCCGAGCTTCGTGAAGAGCGCGAGAACGTAGCGGAGTTGCTCTAGGCGCGCTTGTACAGAATCTAGAGAGGCAACGTGGCAACACTATTCTGGCTCATTGTTATCCTCGGCATCGCTCTAACACTGGCGTACCGCCGCGTTGACTTGAAGGTATCCACAGCGACCGTTGGTGCTCTGGCCGTCGTGTATACAGTCTTTGGAACGAGCGTATTTTGGGCGATTGTTCTTTGGCTCCTATTCGTGCCTCTCGCCGCGCTTAATGTCGAGACGTTGCGTCGCGAACACCTGACCTTCCCGCTGCTCAACATCTTCCGCACGATGGTCCCGTCGCTCTCGCGTACGGAGCGTGATGCACTTGAAGCCGGTAACGTTTGGTGGGAGGGCGAGTTGTTCTCCGGCATGCCCGACTGGCACAAGCTGACCGACCTACCGGCGCCCATGCTGACCGACAAAGAGCAGGCTTTTCTCGATGGGCCGACCGAAGAATTGTGCCAGATGCTCGATAATTGGGACGTTACGCATGATCGTCTCGATATGTCGAAGAAGGTCTGGTCGTTCATTAAGCGAGAACGCTTCTTCGGCATGATCATTCCGGAGGAGTACGGCGGGCTCGGTTTCTCACCGTTCGCGAACTCCGTCGTCCTGACGAAGATTGCGTCGTACAATGGGACCGCGGCTACCACTATCGGTGTCCCGAACTCCCTGGGTCCGGCGGAGTTGCTTTTGCACTACGGCACGGACGAACAAAAACAGCGCTGGCTCCCGGGCCTGGCTTCGGCCGAGGAAATTCCGTGCTTCGCGCTAACGTCCGCGCGGGCAGGCTCAGATGCGACGGCCATCGTCGATTCGGGCGTTGTCTGCAAGGGCAGCTACGAGGGTGAGCAGGTCCTCGGCATCCGTCTGAACTGGGACAAGCGCTATATCACGCTTACGCCCATCGCGACAGTACTCGGACTCGCGTTCAAGCTCTACGACCCGGATCACCTGATTGGCGACCGCGACGAGTACGGTATCACGGCCGCGCTGATACCGACCCATTTGCCCGGCGTGACGATCGGCCGCCGGCATCTGCCGATCGGCATTCCGTTCCTGAACGGACCGACGCAGGGAAAGGACGTTTTCGTTCCGCTGGACTCGATCATCGGCGGACCCGAGATGGCCGGCCAGGGGTGGCGGATGCTCGTCGAACTGCTCTCGGTCGGGCGCGGGATCACGCTGCCGAGTAACGCCCTTGGCGGCGCCAAGGCGTGTGTTTACGCGGCCGGCGCTTATGCGCGCATCCGGCGGCAGTTCAACCTGCCCATCGGGAAGTTCCACGGCGTCAGCGAAGCCCTCGCGAGGATGGCCGGAATCACCTACATCATGACGGCAGCGTCACGAGTCACCTGCGCCGCATTAAACAACGGTGAGAAGCCCGCCGTCCCCACAGCGATCTTGAAGTATCACAACACCGAGTTCGCGCGGGTAGTCATCAACGATGCAATGGACGTGCACGGAGGCAAGGCCATCATGCTCGGGCCAAAGAACTTCCTCGCCCGAAAATACGAGTCCTTGCCCATCAGTATCACGGTGGAAGGCGCCAATATACTTACGCGAAATCTCATCATCTTCGGCCAGGGTGCAATACGCTGCCACCCCTTCGTTCTCCCCGAACTCGAAGCAGCTGCAGACGAGGATCGCGAACGCGGCCTCATCGATTTCGATCGGCTACTCTTTAAACACATCGGCTACGCGATATCGAATGCCGTTCGTTCGCTCGTTATGGGGTTGACGCTATCGAGATTCACCGACGTCCCGGCACAGGGATGGAAGCGCCGTTACTATCAGCGCGTCAATCGTTACAGCGCGTCGTTCGCACTCGCGGCCGACATCTCCATGCTCATCCTGGGTGGCGAGTTGAAGCGTAAGGAACTGCTGTCCGCTCGCCTCGGCGATGTCTTGAGTTACCTCTACCTCGTCTCGATGGTGCTGAAACACTATGAGGATCAGGGCTGTCCAGAGGCCGACCGACCGCTCGTTGAGTGGTCGTGCCGCATGCTGCTCTATCGAACACAGGAACAGTTGCATAGCTTCCTGCGGAACTTTCCCAACCGCTGGGTAGCCACCGCACTGAGGCTCATCATTTTTCCGCGCGGCAGGACATTCTCGTCGCCGGCCGACGAACTCGGACAACAGATCACCAAACTCATTATCAACCCGACGGCGACACGTGAGCGACTCTGCGCCGACATCTACAAGACCGTGGAACCCGGCAACCCGCTCGGACTACTGCAGGAAGCGCTGGAACTCGCCGAGGAGGTCAAGCCTTTCGAGCGAAAGGTGTTCGACGCCAAGCGACGCGGCGAACTCATGGCCGACGATACGCCGGGACAGATCGAAGAGGCGCGCAAGAAGCGCATCATCACCGCCGAGGAAGCGAAGCAGATTCGAGCCTTCGACGAGAAGGTCATGGCGTTGATCGCCGTAGACGATTTCGCTCCCGAGTCCCTGAAACGAAACGCTCCTTAGGCATGCAAGAAGACAACCAAGAAGCCTGCGGCGAAGAAGCGCCCACGTGCGTCGGGCTGACTCCCGATCGGGCGCACCGCAGCGGCCACCGCACGGGCTGCTGTGCTACATTTGCGGTCCAACCGATAACTAGTCGCAGCGGAGACTTTTATGCGAACTCGTTTGGTAATAGCCTTGGTTTGCAGCCTGGCAATCTACGGCTGCGGCCAACAGGATAGCGAACCCGCCGCGCCCTCGGCTGCTGAGCCCGCGTCGGCACCCGCCGCCGCACCGGTCATAGCTCGCAAGCCGTCGCCACCGGGCGCGATGGTCTACATCATCTTGCCGGAGGACGGCGCGGAAGTGCAGAGCCCCGTCACGGTCGTTTTCGGCCTCAAGGGCGCGGGTGTGGCGCCGGCCGGTATCGACCTGCCGAATACCGGACATCATCACCTGCTCGTCAACGCCGAACTTGCGACACTGGATCTACCGATACCGGCTGATGCCCAGCATATTCACTTCGGTTTGGGGCAGACTGAAACAACAGCCGAACTTGCCCCGGGAGATCACACGCTGCGACTCGCACTCGGCGATCTGCTCCATATTCCCCATGATCCGCCACTGTTATCGGAACCGGTTACCATCCAGGTAGTTGAATGACTGGACGCCGCGGTCAAGAATAGCGGTGGAGAGGATCACTCGACTGCATTGCGGTTCTTAGGAGTCAGGCGTGTATACGCAGTTCTTCGGGTTAACGGAAAAGCCCTTCTCGATTACTCCTAACCCACGCTATCTCTATATGAGCCGTCGCCATGCGGACGCACTGGCGCATCTTATCTATGGAGTCTCGCAGAGCGGCGGTTTTATCCAGCTGACGGGCGAAGTCGGCACGGGTAAGACGACTCTTGTGCGCAGCCTGTTCGAACAGCTTCCCGAGGAAGCCGATGTCGCACTCATTCTGAACCCGGAACTCACGACGCAGGAGTTTCTGACGACCATCTCCGAGGAACTCGGAGTCGAGTTGCCGGAGGACGGCTCCATCAAGTCTCTCGTCGATCGGTTGAGCGGCCATCTTCTCGATGCGCATGCCCGGGGCCGGCGCACGGTCTTGATCGTCGATGAGGCTCAAAATCTCGCGACCGACGTGCTGGAGCAGGTTCGATTGTTGACGAATCTCGAGACGCCGAAGCAGAAGCTGCTGCAGATCATCCTGATCGGTCAGCCCGAACTGCGCGAGGTCCTTGACCGCGAAGACATGCGTCAACTGGCTCAGCGCATCACGGCCCGCTATCACCTCGAACCCCTGAGCCAGAACGATACCGCGAAGTACCTCGCACATCGTATGAAAGTCGCGGGCGCTCCAGGAGCGATTTTCTCGAAGTCGGCCGTCCGAGAGATCTATCGCTGGTCGAACGGCATCCCGCGAATCATCAATGTCGTCGCCGATAGAGCGTTACTGGCCGCCTACACGCAAGACACACGAAGCGTCGACAAGAAACTCATCAAGAAGGCCGCAGTGGAAGTCTACGGAAGACGGCTGGTACCGGCCGTCGAACGACGCCTTATCGCGAGCGTCGCGTTCGTGGGCCTCGCTCTGCTGATTCTCGGAACATGGCGTAGTTTGACTTCCGAAGAATCATGGCTACAGACGCAGTTCGGAGGAGCCCCCGGATTCACCCTCGCCCAATCAACGAACGGCGATGGCGTATCGCTCACCGCACTGCTCGATGACCCGACTCTACCGCGAGGAACTGACGCCGCTTTCGAGGCCTTGTTCAGTACCTGGGGCATTCAATTTCAGCGCGGCCTGGACACGGCCTGCCAACAAGCGGAGCAATACGAGTTACGATGCTGGTTCCAGAAGGGTTCGCTCAATCACCTGAAGCGACTGAACCGACCCGCCATCCTCGGGCTGATCGATGAACGCGGTAACCAGTTTCAAGCCGTATTGACCGGGCTCACTACCGACTCCGCGGAGTTCACGATCGGCGGCCGTGTGTTCACCGTTACTTTGGAGGAACTCTCGGAGTACTGGTATGGCGACCATCTCATGCTCTGGCGACCCGGTAGCGGCGTCCGGGAAACCCTGACACCCGGGATGCAGGATGGGAGTGTCCGGTGGCTCCGGGAGAATCTCGCTTGGATTCAGGGAGAACCGCTCGCCGATCCGGGTTCGGAGTTTTACGACGAGGTGCTGGCCGAGCGCGTGCGAGCCTACCAGCGCGATAATCGCCTCACGATAGACGGCATCGTCGGTACACAGACGCAGATTGTCATGAATACGGATCTCGAACTCCCCGATACTCCGCTTCTCTTAGAGGCGCCGTGAGATGTCTTTTATCCTCGACGCACTGAGAAAGTCGGAGAACGAACGCCAGCAGAGCTCAGTTCCGAGGATAAGCGACGTACCGGCCGTCGTACAGAGCACGCGCATCCCGAAATGGATTCTCGGAGTCATCGTAGCGTTATCGGTAGGTGTCTTACTTCTCGGTTGGGCCTGGTGGCAAAGTACGAGCATCAGCGACGCCGACGTTACGACTGCCCGTCCAGCCGGGGTGCTACCGCGAACGACAACCGAGTCACCCGCGGCGACCTCCGATGACGTAAGGAATCTGGCCCAGGAGCCCGCGACCGCCGAGACGGCGCCGTTATCTTCGTCTCCAGCGCCCGTCGCAGTTGCCCAACCCGAGCCCGAGACTCCCACGATCATCGTCGCTGCACCGACAATGATGGAACTGCTCGCGACGGGTACCATGCTGCCGGACTTAACTCTCGAGTTACACGTCTACAGCGGTACCCCGGCTCAGCGACTCGTCAGAATCAATTCGGCCAGCTACCGGGAAGGGGACGTGCTGAGCGATGGTCCGCGCGTCGTGTCGATTACACCTGAGGGTGTCATCCTCGATCACGGTGGCCAGAACTTTCTACTCTCGGCCGAGTAACCCGTATCACCCGGTTCGCAGCCTAGCCAATTACCCGCCCTCATCCTCGACGGCCTCGATAAGCTCGGCGCCTTCGTTACTAGGGTTGTTGACGATTCGGCGAACCTGCCGAATCTCGAGTCTGTCTTCCGGCGCAGGCTTGAGTAGATTGAGACACTCGTCCGCCGGCGTCGTGGCCGTCAGCCAGAGTGCTTGGCCCTCGTCTCCCAACAGTACGGGCATGCGCTGATGAACGCGGTCGAGCGACGCATTGGCGGCCGTCGTGATAATTACACAAGACTCGAGGACGCCGTCTTCGCCGTCGCGCCACTGCTCCCATAGTCCAGCGAGCGCCAGACACTCGCCACCTCGGGGACTAATGAAGAACGGAAATTTTCCGGCCGGCGTCTCGCTCCACTCGTAAAACCCGCTCGCGAGCACGAGACAGCGGCGCCGAGAGAACGCCTGCCTGAAAGCCGGCTTCTCGGCAACCGTTTCCGCCCGGGCATTGATCAAGCGATTACCGATACTCGGATCCTTAGCCCAATGCGGCACGAGGCCCCAGCGTAAGAGATCGAGACTGCGAAGCCCCTCGCTATCTGCGCGGATAGCCGCTACGGGCTGTGTCGGCGCAATGTTGTAGCGGGGATCGAGCGCTGGTGGATCGTTTACGCCGAACTGGCTGACGATGTCCGCCAGTGGCGTGAACATGGCGAAACGGCCACACATGTCACGTCCGGGTGCCCGTTCCGCGATGGAGCAGGAAAAGCACGATCGCGTACAGGCCTAAGAGGGCAATGCCGATAATCGCGTAAGCCGTGCCGATCGGAATATCCGAGGAACCGAGCATTCCATAGCGAAACGCGTTGACCATGTAGAGGATCGGATTGAGCCGCGCGATGGCCTGCCAGGTCGGCGAGAGCAGAGAGATGGAAAAGAACACGCCACCGAGGTAGGTCAACGGTGTCAACACAAATGTCGGAACGACGGTGATCTCATCAAAGTTCTTCGCAAATATCGCATTCAGCAGTCCGGCCAACGAAAACACCATGGATGTCAGGATGACGACCGAGACCGTTATAAACGGGTGGACCACGTTGAGATCGGTAAACATCAGCGCTACGGTCGTAACGAGCGCCGCAACGGCGAGGCCCCTAACGACGCCGCCGATTACGTAACCCGTGACGATGGTTGGGAACACCAGCGGCGACACCAGCATCTCTTCCAGATGACGGTGAAGCTTCCCGGAGAAGAACGACGAGACTACGTTGCCGAAGGAATTGGTAATCACCGCCATCATGATCAAACCGGGCGCGATGAACGTCATGTAAGGAACACCGTCCATTTCGCCGATCCGCCGGCCGATCAGGCTACCGAAAATGATGAAATAGAGCGTCATCGTGATGGCGGGAGGCACTATCGTCTGCACCCAGATCCGCATGACGCGCCGGACTTCGCGACGCACTATGGTACCGAAGCCGACCAGATTGACCCGCAACAGATTCGGGTCGCGATCGTCGCCGAAGCCCAGGGTCGTCGTGGGGAGAGACTCGTTCGCTGCCATTACGCAGATTGCTCCTGCGTCTTCTGCGTCACGAGGCCCATAAAGAGTTCTTCCAATCGATTGCTCTTGGTTCGCATACTCGAGACGTGCAGTCCGTGCACCGACAGTGTACCGAAGAGAGCGTTCAAATCCTGCTCGCTGGACACTTCCACCTCGATCTCGTGTTCGTTTCGCAACCGCACTTCGTAGCCGTCGAGTTTGGGTGCCTCGCTCAGTGGTTGCTGCAGTGTGAGAACGAATATCTCCCGCTGTAATTTGTTCACGACATTGACCATCGTGTCGTTCTCGATGATTCGCCCATCATCGATGATCGCGATATTCCTGCAGAGGCTCTCGGCCTCTTCGAGATAGTGTGTCGTCAAGATGATCGTCATGCCGAGATCGTTGATGTCACGCATGAGTTGCCACATGGAGCGGCGGATTTCGATATCGACGCCCGCCGTGGGCTCATCCAGCATCAGGAGCCTTGGCTCATGCACGAGCGAGCGCGCGATCATGAGCCGGCGCTTCATCCCTCCTGAGAGTGTCCGCGCGATATCGTCACGCCGGTCCCAGAGGTGCAGTGCCTTCAGGTATTTCTCTGCACGGGTTTTAGCGATCCGTCGCGGCACACCATAGTAACCAGCCTGATTGGTCAAAATGGTTGCGCAAGTCTCGAACACGTTGACGTTGATCTCCTGCGGAACCACCCCGATACAGGCCTTGGCCGCCTCCGGGTAGCGATCAATATCGTGGCCGAACACGCTGATCTCGCCGCCTGTTTTGTTGACCAGAGATGTGATGATGCCGATCGCCGTCGTCTTTCCGGCACCATTCGGCCCGAGCAACGCGAAGAAGTCGCCTTCTTCCACAGTCAGGTCGATGCCTTTGAGCGCCTCCAGGCCGTTGGAGTAGACCTTGCGAAGTTCATTGATGACGAGTGCGTCCAGTGGAACGGCCCTCCATGCCGCGCGTCGGGATGTCGCATTAAAAGGCGCTCTATTCTACTCAAAACACAGAGCCACCCACGGTGAATATCGCTAAGACAGCGGCGTGACGGGCGTGAAAAAAGGCGCGGAAGAAGGGGCCGTGTCCCGTTTTTGCGCCCCTCTTTTGTAGCCCGTCTATTTATTGACGACGTCGCCTACAAAGGATGCAGAGACAGGGCTCGCCGTACCGGGCGGAGTTCCGCGTCGGGATGCAGGGCGATGAGCCGCAGGGCGCGCGGCATCTCGGAATCCGTACGTCTGATCAGACGTCGCCCAGAGCGACTGTGCGCGAGGGAACGCACAGTGCAACAGGCCGGGGGCCGCTGCCATGAGCGGCAACTCGGAGAGGGGAATGGTGCGCAGGCGGCGGGTCGCAGCGACCGAGAGTCTGAGAAACATGCGGGCCTGAAAATCACGCTGCCGGCTCATATTCCACGCGCTGTGCAGTACGGTCAGTGAAAGTGCCTGGCGACTGTGGTCCAGAGCACCACGCGGATGTTGTCGCTGCTCGCGTGCGGCAGTGATGTTATCCAGATCGAGAATGAACAGCGACCGTGGAAACGCGGCCATTGCTTCGAGCGTGGCCGACGAATGCTCGCGCAATCTCTTCACGATGCTGGCGGGCAGGCCCAGGCAATCGCCGCCCTCTCGCGCACACGATCTCAGGTAGAGCAGGAAGAGCAGATTCAGTTCCTGAATCTCCTCAAGTTCGGCCGAATCGGGTGCCTCGTAAAACATCAATCAGGATCCATTTTGGCTTAGAATTACCATATATGGTCCTATAATACCATATATAGCAAATATAGGCTTAGTTGCAGAATCTGGCCGATTCGTGAATAAAGCCAAAAAAAAGGCCCCAGTGAGAGCGGCAGATAACCGATATCGAGGCGAACGCGCTCGTTTCGAACTCGCCATGCACATGATCCAGCGCGAGGCTCGGACCGGAACAATTCGCTACTTCACGGGTTTGAGTGACGATCGAATTCGCAAGCTCTATACGAGCTATTTCAAGTACGACGACTCGGCTTCGGTCAAGCGCCGTCGCAGTAAGTCACCGACTCAAATTGCACCATTGATTCAGACACCCGAACGCACGCTGGAATCGGGCGTCTTCGTGAGTCTACTGCGTGCGAACGGTTTAACCGGCGACGACGAGACGCCTGCACCCGTATTGCGGGGCAATGTAGATCTCGGGCATCGATTCTGCCAATGTTACGAGACACATCTACTCGTCGTGCCCGATCCCGTGCTGTCTTTCGAATGGGGCTGGAATTTGTTACTGGGTATTCGTCGAGGAGACGAATTAGGCATCATGCGTTGCGAGGACTGTTCCATGAGCTATGTCTACGACCTCCTGGCGCTACCCCGTAGCGCTTGCCCAGCCTGCCTCTCGCTGCACGTCCCACGGTACGACGACAGTTTCTCCTCATCCATGGCCTGATTTCCATGTGCCTGGCTGCTTTCTCGCTCCACGCTTCGGCGGAGTACTCCTTCGTGTTCGCGGCGAATCGTGACGAGTTGCACGAGCGACCTACAGCGCCCGCGGGTTGGTGGGACGATCATGACGGCATCCTCGGCGGCCGAGACCTCGTCGCCGGTGGAAGCTGGCTCGCCATAGATCGCAGCGGGCGACTCGCGGCGGTCACGAATTTTCGCGAAGAGGCCAAAGCGGATTATCCGCTCTCGCGCGGCCGCCTCGTGCAGGACTATCTGACCTTTTCCGGCGCCCCGAGAGACTATCTCGAGACCGTGAGAGCGAATGAACACGATTATGGCCCCTTCAATCTCGTGATCTTCGATGGGCGCAAGCTCTATTACGCGAGTAACCGCTCGTCGGGATACGAACTCGATCCCGGGATCTATGCAATCAGCAATACGCACTTCGATACGCGGTGGCCGAAAGTTACCCATGCGCGGGCACAACTCTCCGCCTGTCTGGGCGGAGACGACGCGAACGACTGTCTGTTCGGCTTGCTCGCGGACGAAACGCTGCACGGCGACCAACCCACGACGCCCGATCGTACGACTCGGCTCATGTCGACGGTCTTCATAAAGGATGCGCTTTACGGCACGCGTTCTTCTACTGTCGTCTCGTTATCGCGAGACGGGAAGTTATTCTTTAGTGAGCGCCGTTTCGGAGCCGGAGGCATCAAGCTCGGCGAGAGCTCGGAGAAGTTCGAGATCCTGCCCTAGCGGCGGCGGCGAAGAAGGGGGGCCGTTTATGGGTCAAGCAAGGCGAGCACGCAACCAGCGATTGATGTCGGCGATTTCCACGGGACAAACGGCATGAGCCATCGGATAGCTGTGCCAATCGATCTCGTAACCCTGCCGTTGGAGCGTTTCTCGAGCGGCTAGCCCCAGCGTCTCCGGCACGACGTTATCCTGCGCGCCATGCGCCATGAACAGCGGAATAGCGGTATTGGCCGGGCTCTTCTCGTCAGCGAGCTTCCAACTCAGCGGCAAGTACGTCGACAAAGCGAGCACACCGCCCAAACGCTCCGGGTAGCGCAATGCGATGTGTAATGCGATCCCGCCGCCCTGGGAGAACCCCGCGACGACGATTCGCCGAGCGCCGATACCGCGCTTGACTTCCGCGTCGATGAGCGCCGCAACGGCCGCGGAACTCGCATAGATGCCGGCTTCGTCCTCGAGATCGGTGCGCTCCAGCGACAGGATGTCGTACCACGCGCGCATGCGCGCACCCAGGTTGATCGTCACGGGCCGGACAGGCGCGTGCGGAAAGATGAAGCGCGTGGCGCAGGGCAGATCGAGTTCGGGCACGAGGGGCGCGAAATCGTGCCCATCCGCGCCTAAACCGTGCAACCAGATTACGGCAGCATCGGGCGCCTCGCCGGTCGCAATCTCCAGGGCTTCTAGCGTTTCGGTCATCGTCGTCCTCATCGTGTACGGGATCCTTGCAAAATTTGCGCATAAGCATTAATGTATGCGCAAGTTTATTCACGAAGGTCCTGAGATCATGCCCAGCGCCGCCGCTCAGCAGCAAGCCCGCCGCCGTGCCATCGCCGAACTCTTGAAGAACAACACCATCATTCGCCAGACGGAGTTGGTGCAGCTGCTCCGTGGCGAGGGGTATGACGCAACACAGTCCAGCGTCAGCCGGGACCTCAAGGACATGGGCGCCGCCAAGCTCAACTCGGGCTACAGCTTGCCCGAACGGCACAATGGCGACAACGAGCAGCGACTCCAGGCGGTCGCCGAGTTCGTTCGCGACATCCGGGCGGCCGGACCGAACATGCTCGTGATAACGACGGCGATTGGCGCCGCGCAAAGAGTCGCCCTGACACTGGACCGGATCGACTGGCCCGAGATCGTCGGCACGCTGTCCGGTGACGACACGATTTTCATCGCGACGACCGGCGCGGCTCCGCTGCGGCGATTGAGCTCCCGGTTGCGTCAGAAATTAGTTAAGGCGAGGTCATGAGCAATAACGACAACCCCATCATTCTGGCTTTTTCCGGTGGCCTCGATACCTCGTTCTGCGTGCCGTGGTTGAAGGAGACTTACGGCCGGCCGGTCGTAACCGCGACTGTCAATACGGGCGGACTCGATGCGGTGGCGACGGAGGCGCTTGCCGACCGCGCCAAACTGCTCGGTGCCGTCGATCACGTCCTCGTCGAGGCGCGAGATGAGTTCTTCGAGCAGGTCCTGAAATTTCTGATCATGGGTAACGTGCGGCGTGGCCAGCTCTACCCACTCTGTGTCGGGGCCGAGCGCGGCATTCAGGCGCGCTACCTGGCCGAGCTCGCCTCGACACGCGGCGCCACCACAGTTGCGCATGGCTGCACGGCGGCCGGCAATGACCAGGTCCGATTCGAGATCATCCTCAAGACGCTCGCACCGGCGCTAGAGATCCTGGCGCCGGTTCGCGATCACTCGTGGGCGCGCGAGGATCAGCTCGCTTACCTCGCGAAGCACGATCTTCCCGAACCCGCCGCTGGCTCGGCCTACTCGATCAACCGCGGCCTCTGGGGCATCACGATCGGCGGTACGGAAACCCTCGATTCGCTGGGATCGATCCCCGAATCCGCGTGGGTTCTGAGTGCGGGCGCTTTCGAGTCGCCTCCAGAGGCCGAGAAGCTCTCGGTCGAGTTCGCAAAGGGCATCCCGATCGCGCTCAACGGTGAGGTGCTCGCGCCCGTCGCACTGATCGAGCGACTCGAGGAGCACGGTCAACGATTCGGCATCGGCCGCGGCATTCACCTCGGCGACACCATCCTTGGCACGAAAGGCCGAGTCGCCTTCGAAGCTCCCGCTGCAGACATACTGCTGACCTGTCATCGCGAGCTGGAGAAGCTCACGCTGAGTGCGTTGCAGCAGCGCATCAAGGAACAAGTGAGCCTGACCTACGGCGATCTCGTGCACGAAGGCAAACAACTGGATCCAGCATGCCGCGACATCGAGGCGTTACTCACCTCATCGCAAGCCCGTGTCACGGGCACCGTACGCTGCCTGTTGCGTGCGGGAAACGTCTTTGTGACCGGTATCGAGTCGCCACATTCACTGATGGCTGCGAGTTGCGGCAAATACGGCGAGTCGACGGGCGAATGGACGCCGGCCGACGCGCTTGGATTCTCGCGGATTCTCTCTCTGCCGGGCACCTTGTACACGCGTGCTGAAGGGGACTGACATGCGTTCCTTGGTCGTAGACAAGATCGCGTCGGTGGCATTGGCCAGCGATATTGGCAGTGAGGTTCGGATAAGCCCGGACATCCCCTGCGAGGAGGGTGTCCTCGTCGCGGCCGAGGTTTTGAACAACAAGTCGCGCTACAACACGCTGGAATTGACGAGTGGCCGGATGGCGCAGGTCAAGCGCGGCGACATCATCGTGGGCGCACTGGGCCACCGCAAAGCGCTGTTCGGCTACTTCGGTCATATCCCCGAGAAGCTCAGTGCCGGCGATGTCATTCAGCTGCTGAATCTCGGCGGCGTTCTGGGCGTCTGCGATTCAATCAATCCGAACCAGGGGCAACCCTTCGATTGCCGCGTACTCGGAGTCGTGCTGGACTTCCCTTACCTCGGCGAGCGAATCGGCGTGCCCGCACGGGTCGGCACGCAGAACCAGAGCGAATCGTCATCCCTGGACGTCGGCGACATCCCTGTGGTCGCGATCACGGGTACCTGCATGGATTCCGGTAAGACGGTCGCGGCCTGCACGGTCATCAGCCGCTTTCGTCACAATCGTCTGACGGTCGATGCTTTCAAGAGTACGGGCGTCGCGCTGCGACGAGACATCCTGGCAATGGAGGACGCAGGCGCACGACATACCAGCATCTTCTCCGATCACGGCATTGTCGCAACAACCTCGAAAAACGCGCCCGAACTCACGCGCAAACTATTGCAGTCGCTCGCGGCGGGGCGGCCCGACGCCATCGTGTTCGAACTCGGGGACGGGTTACTCGGGGCCTATGGCGTCGAAGCGATTCTGCACGATACGGAAATACGCGGTGCATTGAGCGCCGTCGTGCTTTGTGCGAACGATCCAGTCGGTGCGTGGGGCGGTGTCAAGTTACTGCGCGACAATTTCGAGATCGAGCCGACCGTCGTGACGGGTCCCGCGACCGACAATGCGGTGGGCCTGGAGATCATCGAACGACGGTCGGAGGTTCGGGCCGTCAACGCGCTGATACATGGCGCGGAACTCGGCGACCTGCTGCAGGACGCGCTCGGCATTGCCAGTACGCACGCGGAGACAACGTCATGAGCGACAAGCTGCCCGTCATCGTTCTCGGCGGCTCCGGCTATGTTGCCGGCGAGTTGCTGCGCCTGATCGCTACCCATCCGCGACTTCATCTCGGCGCGGCGGTGTCCACGAGCCAGAACGGCAATCCACTCGCCTCGAGCTTCACTCATCTGGCTGGCATCTATAGGGACACGGCGTTCGTCTCCGTAGATGACGCCATCGCTCGGCTCGGCGCATCAGCGGCGTGGGTGGTCGTCTCCGCCGCACCGCACGGTGTGTCGGCCGGACTCGTCGATCGCCTGCTCGACGCTGCGGAGTCCGTGGACGTGAAGATGACCGTTGCCGACGCCTCGGCAGACTTCCGTTACGCGGATGCGGCAAGTTTCGAAGCCGTCTATCAGCAACCGCATCCAGCGCCACAGCGATTGCCGTCATTTCGCTGTGCGGTTCCCGAGCACCTGGCCAAGATCGACACGCCGCACGCAGCCCAGCCCGGATGTTTCGCGACAGCCATGCTGCTCGGCATCGTGCCGATGCTCGCCAACGATCTCTGCGAGCCGCAGTTTTTCGTCAGCGCCGTGACGGGCAGCACCGGTGCCGGACGCACGCCCCGTGAAACGACGCATCACCCAGTTCGCCAGAGCAACCTGTTCACCTATAAGCCGCTCGGTCATCGCCATCAACCCGAAGTTGGCGCATTGGCCCTTAGCGCGACGAAGAAGGAACTGGGATTGCACTTCGTGCCGCACTCGGGGCCGTTCGCGCGCGGCATCCACGCGACTATATTCGCGCCGCGCGCGGGTGACATCAGCGGCGCGGATATACGGTCCGGGCTGGCAAACTATTACGCCGACTCGGAATTCGTCTCCGTTGCCGAAACACCGCCGCGCCTCAAGGACATTGTTGGCACCAACAACGCTGTCTTGAGCGTCGATGTCGATGACGAGAGCGTGGCGATCTGCTGCGTGCTCGACAACCTCGTCAAGGGGGCTGCGGGCGGCACGATTCAATGGATCAATCGCCTCCTCGGCTGGCCTGAAACGGACGGCCTCAGCATCGCGCCCGCGGGGTGGATCTGATGAACACTCCGGCCGCCCACCTGAGCGAGGTCTATCCGACGCTGCCGTTCCAGCCAGTGACCGGTAAGGGCGTCTATCTCGAGGACGCCGATCAACGCCGCGTGCTCGATCTCTATGGCGGCCATGCCGTTGCCGGCCTGGGCTACGGGCACCCGCGCTTGACGAACGCGCTGGTAACACAAGCGCGGGAGCTTCTCTTCCAGAGCAATGCCGTGACGATGCGCGTCCGGGACGAGGCTGCCGATAAGCTGGCCGCGTTCGCGCCGGAGAGCCTCGAGCGCGTGTTCTTCGTAAACAGCGGTGCGGAAGCGAACGAGAACGCGTTGCGTCTCGCGTTTCAGTCGACGGGACGCAGGAAGATCGTGGCGATCGAGCGCAGCTTTCACGGCCGCACGGCGGCGGCGGGCGCCGTTAGCTGGGGAGCCCGCGAGCGCTGGTACGGCTTCCCCGAGACGCCGATGGAAGTGGCGTTCGTGCCGCGCAACGATGAAGCTGCGTTGGCTGCCGCCGTCGATGCGGAGACTGCGGGCGTCATCATCGAGCCCGTGCAGGGCGTTGCGGGGGCGTTCGACTTCGCAAGGCCGTTCATGACGGCTGCGCGCGCGGCTTGTGACGCGAGCGGTGCACTACTCATTCTCGACGAGGTGCAGACCGGTGTCGGCCGGCTCGGCACGCCGTTCGGCGCCGACTACTTCGGCGTGATACCCGACCTCTTGACGACCGCTAAGTCGCTGGGCGGCGGCTTTCCCTGCGGCGCCGTGCTCATGCGCAACGATCTCGCGAAGGACCTCGGTCCCGGCGCGCTCGGGACGACGTTCGGCGGTGGACCCCTAGCCTGCGCGGTGATCGCGGCCGTCCTCGACACCATCGAAGCGGAGGAACTTCTGGCGCACGTCACCGAGGTATCGGGGCTTATTCGAGAGACCTGTGTCCGCGGCCCGGTAACGGGAATTCAGGGCGCCGGATTCCTATTGGGCTTGAAGACGACGCCGCGAGCGGCCGCCGTGCGCAACGCCTTGCTCGATCGCGATATCCTCGCGAGCACGAGCGGCGATCCGCATATCCTGCGGTTGTTACCGGCGCTGATTCTGCAGCCGACCCATGTTGAATGCCTAGCAGGGGCACTGGAGGAGCTAAGCGATGAAACGTTTCAATGATCTTACCGATTTCTCCGCGGAAGAGATCGGCGCACTATTGGAGCTGGCGACGCGCCTCGAGCAGCAGCCGGAGCCGCGAGCGCTCGAAGGGAAGATCCTCTCGCTCCTGTTCCTGAGTCCCTCGCTCCGGACACTGGCGTCTTTTCAGGCCGCGATGGGGCGGCTCGGGGGCGGCTCGTTCGTGATCTCGCCCGACATGTCCATTCACGGCCTCGAATCTCGTCCCGGGATCGTCATGGATGGAGCCGCTGCTGAACACATTCACGAGGCGGTGCCGGTCATCGCATCATACAGCGATGCAATGGGTATCCGCGCATTCGCCGAACGTCGCAATCTCGACGACGATCTCGCCGATCGTGAGTTCGAGAGCATGGCGTCTCTCGTCGACATTCCGCTCATCAACATGGAATCTGCAATCCAGCATCCGTGCCAGAACCTCGCGGACTGGAAGACGATGGAGGACATGCAGGTTCCGGCGCGAGGCGGGCGCTTCGTATTGTCGTGGGCTTATCACCCGCGTGCGCTACCGCTCGCCGTTCCGGCCTCGACCGTCCAGATGGCCGCGATGCGCGGTATGGACGTCGTCGTACTGCACCCGCCGAGCTTCGCCCTGCCGGACCCGGTGATACAGAAAGCTACCACAGCAGCCGAAGCAGCCGGCGGCAGCATCACCGTGACCAGCGACCGTCGCGAGGCCATGGAAGGGGCGCACATCGTCTATGCGAAGTCCTGGTCCTCGACGGAGAATTACGGCGACCGTCTCGCCGATGAGGCACAACGCGAGGAGCTGATCGACTGGTGTGTCGACGATCCCTGGTTCGAGAACGCGCAGAACGATTGCCGATTCATGCACTGCTTGCCGGTCCGGCGTGGTGTAGTGGTTTCGGATCGGGTTCTCGACGGCCCCCGCAGTATCGTAATACCGGAGGCACGTAACCGGATGGTGGCCCAGATGGCGGTCCTCCATCAGATGATGAGTGGATAACGACCGATGCCACGCCTTACCGGAAATGAGCGAGCGATCGTCGTCACCGCGCTGAAACACGCGGCACCTTATATACGAATGCACAAGCGCAAGGTGTTCGTGTTAAAGGCGGGCGGCGAAGCGTTTCTCTCACCCGCGACCACGCGTGCGATCGTCGAGCAGATCGGCGTTTTGCACGAGGTCGGCATTCGCATCGTGCTCGTTCACGGCGGCGGTCCGCAATCGACACAACTCGCGAAGTCGCGGGGAATTCCTATCAACATCATCGACGGACGGCGTGTCACGGACGAAAGCACCCTGGAAGTTGCGGCGACCGTCTTCAACGAACAGATCAATCCCATGATCCTGGCCGCATGCCGTGATCTGGATATCCCGGCCATCGGTATCTGCGCGCCCGACGCGCGTGTGATCAAAGCGCACCGGCGGCGGCCCGTGCCGCGTGAAGGCCACGACGGCGAGACCGTCGACTATGGCTTCGTCGGCGACATCGATGGGATCGACACGGATCTTCTTGTCAAGCAACTCAACGACGGGATGATACCTGTAATCAGCCCGATGGCGGCCGACGATGACGGGAAATTATTGAACATCAATGCCGATACGATAGCCGCCGCTGTCGCCGTGGCCGTCGGCGCCGATAAACTGATCCTCGCGACCACGGCGCCGGGCATACTCGAGTCCCGTGACGATCTGGGGTCGCTAATCTCGTATATCGACATCGCCGGCTTAGCCAAACTCCGCAGCGAAGGACGCATTGCCGACGGCATGCTGCCAAAGGCGACGGCTATAGAAAAAGCGCTGCAGGGTGGCGTCCCGCGCGTCCACGTGATTTCCAGCGAGTTACCCGACAGCCTGCTCCTGGAGATCTTCACAAACGAAGGGACGGGAACGCTCATAGTAAATGACATCGAGCATCTGAGTCCCGAAGAGCAAACCAGCTAGAGATAGACCGATGGCACGCTTGTGGGATAAAGGGATACCGCTCGACGAACGCATATTGCGATTCACGGCGGGAGAGGATCATCGACTCGACGAGCGGCTCGTCGAGTATGACGTGCGCGCGTCCATCGCGCATGCGCGCATGCTCGAGAAGCAGGATCTGCTCACTCCGGAAGATTGTAACGCGATTTGCGGGGGACTCGAGATACTCGCGGAGCAACACGCGGCCGGCCAGTGGTCCATCGAGCTCGAGCAGGAGGACGTACACAGCGCTCTGGAGCAACGCCTCATAGAGTTGATCGGTCCGGCCGGCGGTCGTGTGCATCTCGGCAGGTCGCGCAACGACCAGGTGCTTGCCGCCCTGCGCCTTTACATGCGCGCCGCAGGCCGTACTCTCGCCGACGGTGCCAACGAGGTTGCGAATGAGCTCGATAGCGTCAGCGAGCGCCAAGGTGAACTCACTCTACCCGGTTATACGCACATGCAACCCGCCATGCCGAGCAGCGTCGCGCTATGGGCCGGCGGCTTTGCGGCCGAACTCCGCGATGATGCCGAAGGATTGATCGCTGCGGCTCGCCGGGCCGATCTGAACCCCTTGGGCTCGGCTGCCGGCTACGGCGCCGCAGGGCTGCCGCTCGATCGCGAGGCAACTCGGGAAGCTTTGAATTTTTCGCGTACGCAGATGCCTGTGACGGCCGTGCAGTTGAGTCGCGGCAAGGCGGAGGCAGCGTTGATCTTCGAGCTCACTTTGTTACTCGGTGATCTCGGGCGACTCGCCGCCGACCTCTTGTTGTTCTACACGGAGGAGTTCGCGTTTGTCGCGCTACCCGACGAGATGACGACCGGTTCTTCGATCATGCCGCAGAAACGAAACCCGGATGTGTTCGAGCTCGTACGTAGCGCACAGGCCGTCACGATGGCCGCACTGTCCGAGACGCTGGCGATTACCACGAAACTCACGTCCGGTTATCAACGGGATCTGCAACGATTGAAACCACCGCTATTCCGCAGTCTCGATCTTGCGGAAGACACACTCGCGATCATGGCGCATGCGTTGCAAGGCGTGCGCTTTCGTCCGGATAAGATTGAGATCAGCGTTGAGCTCTACGCCGCTGAACGAGCAAATGAACTCGTCGTCGAGGAAGGTATTCCGTTTCGGGAAGCCTATCAGCGCGTCGCCGCCGCGCTTAAACAGCACCACGAGTAGGCAGCGATGACGACGAAGGCCGGACGCGCGACGACATGGATCTCGGAGACAACAATGCTACTGGTCCTGATCGCTGCGGCGTTTATGGCGGGCTGCGGACAGAAAGGCGATCTTGTTCTACCGAGCCCGGACGCGGCCTCCGCTGTCCAGGAGGCGCCCACCAGCGACCAGGATGAGGAACAAGATGAGGCGGACGATGAATAATCGGATGAGCCATGGCGACTAAGCCGCTCGTCCTCATCGACGGCTCCTCGTATCTGTTTCGCGCGTTCTACGCGGCTCTCAGCTCCGGCGCTGAACTGAGCTCTAGTAGCGGGGAGAACACCGGCGCGATTCATTTCGTTCTGAATATGCTCTACAAGCTCGTCGACGACTACGAGCCCGAACATATTGCCGTCGTCTTCGACGCACCGGGCAAGACGTTTCGCGACGACCTCTATTCGGAGTACAAGGCGACCCGGCCGCCGATGCCGGACGATCTTCGGCCGCAGATCGAGCCGCTGGTTCAAGCCGTCGAGGCGATCGGCCTGCCCGTCCTGCGCATCAAAGGCGTGGAGGCCGACGACGTCATCGGCACGCTCGCAACACGCGCGGCCGCCGCCGGCCTGTCGACAGTCATATCCACCTCCGACAAAGACATGGCGCAACTCGTCAACGATCGCGTCACGCTCGTCAACACGATGACGGAGACGACGATGGACAGCGGCGGGGTCGAGAAGAAATTCGGCGTCCGGCCGGACCAAATCGTCGACTACCTCGCGCTCGTCGGAGACAGCTCCGACAACATCCCGGGTGTGCCGGGCGTGGGACCGAAAACGGCGATGAAGTGGCTCGCCGAGTACGGCGATCTCGGCACGATAATGAGCCGTGCCGATGAGGTACCCGGAAAAGCTGGCGAGCATCTTCGCGACACACTGGTACAACTACCTCTTTACAGGGAGCTGACGACCATCGTCTGCGATCTCGATCTGCCGCAGGATCCTGAGGAACTCGTCTACGGCGATCCTGACGCTGAGAAACTCAAGAAACTTTACGAGCGACTCGAGATCAAGAGCCTACTGCGGCGTATTGGCCCCCTCGAGGAGGAGGCCGAGCAACCCGCCGTGAACTACGAGACCGTCTTGACCGAGGCAGTGCTCGAGACCTGGCTCGAGCGCATCGAATCCGCAGATCTAGTGGCATTGGATACGGAGACCACGAGTCTCGACTACATGCGGGCCGAGATCGTCGGGCTTAGCCTGTCGGTGGAGGCGGGCAGTGCCGCGTACATTCCCGTCGCGCATCGCTACCCGGGAGTGCGCGATCAGCTGAGCAGGGAGAAGGTACTCGAGCGTATGAGGCCCTGGCTCGAGGGTACGGCGCCAAAAGTCGGGCATCATCTCAAGTACGACGCTCACGTGCTGCGCAATCACGGCATAGCTCTCAACGGCATGGCTTTCGATTCGATGTTGGAGTCGTTCGTCCTCGACTCCACGGCGACACGTCAAGACATGAACTCCGTCGCGAGTAAATACTTAGGCGTAAAGACCACCAAGTACGAAGAGGTCGCTGGCAAAGGCGCCAAGCAGTTGCAATTCGATGAAGTCGATATCGAGGTTGCTTCCGCTTATGCAGCTCAAGACGCCGACGTCACGCTGCAATTGCACGAGACGCTGTGGCCGAAACTTGAAGAGACGCCCTCACTGAAGAAGCTGTACCTCGAGATCGAGCAGCCGCTCGTCGAGGTGTTGCGAAAGATGGAATACCTCGGAGTGCTCGTCAATGCCCGCATGCTCAATCAGCAGAGCCAGGAACTTGCAATAGCAATGGCGAAGACGGAGGTCACCGTCTACGAGCTTGCTGGAGGTCCGTTCAATCTCGCGTCACCGAAGCAACTCCAGGAGATTCTGTACGACCGGCTAAAGCTGCCCGTGCTCGGCAAGACACCGAAGGGCCAACCGTCGACAGCTGAGAGTGTCTTGCAGGGCCTTGCGGAGGACTACGAGCTACCGAAGTCGATCCTCGAGTACCGGGCGCTGGCGAAACTCAAGTCGACCTACACCGACAAGCTGCCCGCCGAGATCGATCCGGGAACGGGACGTATCCATACCTCCTACCACCAAGCAGTCGTCGCGACGGGACGGCTGTCGTCTTCGGACCCCAATCTGCAGAACATCCCGATTCGTACACCCGAAGGGCGGCGCATTCGGCAGGCATTCATCGCACCGCCCGGATACAAGCTACTGGCTGCCGACTACTCGCAGATCGAGCTGCGTATCGTGGCGCATCTGTCCGAAGATCGGGGCCTGCTTGAGGCGTTCGCCGCGGATGCGGACATTCACCGCGCCACGGCAGCAGAGGTCTTTGGCGTGAAGCCTGAAGAGGTGTCCAATGAAGAGCGCCGGTCGGCCAAGGCGATCAACTTCGGCCTCGTTTACGGGATGTCGGCCTACGGGCTCGGACGTCAGCTCGGCATCGGCCGCAACCAGGCCCAAGAATACGTCGATCTCTATTTCAACCGGTATCCCGGCGTCAAAGCCTACATGGACCGAACCCGTGAGCGCGCCCGGGAGGAGGGTTATGTCTCGACGGTCTACGGGCGCAGGCTTTACCTACCCGAGATCGAATCCCGTAATCATCAACGCCGCCAATACGCCGAGCGCAGTGCCATCAACGCACCAATGCAGGGCACGGCCGCGGACATCATCAAGCGCGCCATGATCAACGTGGACGCATGGCTCAGGGGCTCGGGCGTCGATGCCAGGCTCATCATGCAGGTGCATGACGAACTCGTACTCGAGGTCGGCGCATCGAGTTCCGACGATATCGCGGGCGAGATTGTGCGGATCATGGAGGGCGCTGCGTCGCTCACGGTACCGTTGAAGGTCGATTTCGGGCTCGGTGAGAACTGGGACGAGGCGCACTAAGATCCAGGCGCAAAGAAAGGGGCACGGCCTCTTCTCCTTCCCGGAACTTTTCAGGCTGCCGGTAGACTAATTCTGTAGGCGCGAGAGTGTCTCCTGCCGACCTCCCTTGGCGGGATTTTTCCCGGTGACCCCATACCGGGATTCTCTAGCCCCGGGTGTGTCCCCTGAATCCCGCACCCGGGGCCTCTTTTATTCGCTGCGAGCATCTTTGCCCGGTGTAGCCAGCCAGGCGAGGAGCTGTTCGCGGGCCTCCTCCAACCCTATTCGACGCGGTGCACTGAACAGGATCAGCGGGATCTCGTCCGGCAGAGCCGCGGCGATCTCCTGCAGCCGCAGCCAGCCCGCATTACGGCTGAGCTTGTCGGTCTTGGTGAGTAGAATCGCCGCCGGGACCCCCGCCTCCCGCGACCAGGCCAGCATCACCTCATCGAGATCGTTGAGCCCCCGCCGAATGTCCACGGTGATAAAGAGCCCCACGAGCGAGCGGCGCCCATGGAAGTAGGCCTCCAGCAACACGCGCCATTGCTGGCGCACGGCCTCAGCGACCTTGGCATAGCCATAGCCCGGCAGATCTACGAGGCGGCGTGTCTCATCAGCCTCGAAGAAGTTGATGAGCTGGGTACGCCCGGGCGTCTTGCTGGTCCTGGCCAGGCGCCGGCGCCCCGTGATCGCGTTGATGGCGCTCGACTTACCCGAGTTGGAACGCCCCGCAAAGGCAACTTCCCGCCCCGAGTCGGCAGGAAACTGGCTCGCCTTCTGGGCGCTTTTCCGGAACTTAAGGCTCAGCGAGAATGCCATAGTGGGTACTGGGTCGGGTGTCATCCCAATGCTGGAATCGAGTGGTTTAGTGTACAATCTCTCGCCGTTTGCAACGAAAGGACGCGAGGTCTGAAGGCGTGTCGAGAAAGAGTGTAGAGCTAGACAATCCAACCGTTCGGCCATTATCTGCGAATTTAGCAGCCGTCGTACTCGTACTCGTTTTCAGTACTCAGAGCTTTGCACAGGAATCCGCCGAGGCCGGGCAGGCCAAGGCGGCATCGTGCGCCGCCTGCCATGGCGCCGACGGCAACAGCGTCACGCCCGAGTGGCCAAGCCTCGCGGGACAGCATGCCGATTACACCGTCCGGCAGCTCGAAGCCTATCAGAGTGGCGAGCGCGAAGATGTCCTGATGACGGCCTTCGCGAGCCCATTGTCCGCCGAGGACATGGACGACCTGGCCGCCTATTTCGCGACACTGCCGGCCGTTCAGCGCGGCGCCGATCCCGGGCTCGTCGAGCTCGGTGAACGTATTTACCGAAGCGGTCTCCCGGACCGCGGCATTGCCGCATGTATCGCCTGCCACGGTCCTGCCGGAGGCGGCAATCCGCTCGCGGCCTATCCGATCGTCCGTGGACAGCACGCGACTTATATCGTCAACACGCTGCATGCCTATGCTGCTGGAGAACGCCGCTCAGACGGCTCGGTCAATCAGATGATGCGCGACATCTCGGTCTCGCTGAGAGAAGAAGAGATTCAAGCTGTCGCCAGTTACATGCAAGGTCTGCGCTAAACTTCAGGCGCGGAAGGGGAATCCACGGTGTCGAACTCAGAAAAAACTAGACTTTTTCCGGCCGCCATTCTCACCGCTGTTGTATTGGCACCGACAGCTTGCGGCAGCGATCCGGTGCCCGAGGCAGTAACACCCGAGATCACGAATACGGCACAGGCGCCCGCCACCACCGAGGCAATACCGGCAACCGAAAGCGTGGCCGCCGAACCCGTCACGCCCGGCGGCAATTCCGACCGGCGTATCGTGTTGGCGCAAGCAGACCCCGCACCGGAATCCAGCCGCTTCCAGCTCGGCACACACTACGAACGATTGCCCGCGGCTCAGGGCACGAGCTCGAGCCCGGATGTGATCGAAGTCGCCGAGGTCTTCTGGTACGGCTGCCCGCACTGCTACACACTCGATCCTTATCTCGAGAACTGGCGCGAAGATCTTCCCGAGGACGTGAGCTTCGTGCGAATCCCCGCCGTCTGGAACGCCTTGTTGCAGATTCACGCGCGGGCGTTTTACGCCGCCCAGGCGCTGAACGTGAGCGACGAACTGCACACGGCTTTCTTCCGCGAGATCCACATCAATCGTAACGGCCTGGATAGTCAAGAGGCGCTGGCAGACTTCTTAAGCAGCAATGGTGTAGATGCCGACACGTTCAATGCGGCCTTCGAGTCTTTTGCGGTCCATAGCTTTATGAACCGAGCCGATGAGCTATCGCGCCGATATCGTATCTCGAGCGTTCCGACAGTGATCATCAACGGCAAGTACACGACTAATGCCAGCATGGCGGGTAGCTACGAAGAACTCATGAAAGTCATCGATGAACTTATCGCGATCGAGCGTACGGGAGAGTAACCCAGCTTGCCGCTAGGGCCCGGATATCAGAACGGGTCGCGAATCTCCTCGAGCCCGAAAGGATCGGCGTGGATCAGCACTTCGGCGCCCGGAAACTGATTTCGTACTTCTAGCTCGACGGCATCGCAAATCTCGTGGGCGTCTACGAGACTGATGTCCGAATCGAGTTCTAGATGAAACTGGATGAAACGGGCGGCACCTGACGAGCGCGTTCGCATATCGTGCATCCCTTTGACCGCTGGATGGGCGAACGCGATGTCGGTAATTTGCTGTCTCTCCTGCTCCGGAAGCTCGCGGTCCAATAGAACGTCGATAGCCTTCGCTGCGACGACTCGAATGCTCAGCAAAATCAAACCGACTACCAGGAGCCCGAAGAACGGATCGAGAATGTACAGCTGCCACTGTACCGACGCGAATATGGCGCAGAGTATCGCGATATTGGTCAAGATATCTGCCTTGTAATGCACCGCATCCGCGGATATGGCCAACGACCCCGTCCGGTGGACTACAAAACCCTGAAACAACACGAGGCCGATGGTGAGCACGAGCGAGACGAACATGACACCTAGACCGAGCTCCGGCTGCAGAACAGGAGTTGGCTCCAACATACGCGTTATGGCCTTGATGCCGACGTAGGCCGCGGATCCGGTGACTATCAGCGCCTGGGCAAGACTGGCGATCCCCTCGGACTTGCCGTGACCGAAGCGATGCTCGCGGTCGGCCGGTGACACGGCGGCCCTGACCGCGAGCACCGTAATACCGGAGGCGACCAGATCCAGAAGGGAATCCGCCAAGGAACTCAAGACCGCCACGGAATCTGTCGCGGACCAGGCCCAGATCTTGAGCGCGATCAGCATCAATGCCATAGCGACCGACGCATAGCTTGCTGCGCGCATCAAGTTGACCTGCTGCGCGCTCAGATTGGCGACGACATTCTTGTTAAGCGGTTCCATCGGATCGCGGGACGTCGTGATGCGGTCGCCTATGGTACCAGTCAGCTGTGGCAGGAGACCGGAAGGCGGCTCCGGACGGGCCGTTCACGTCAGAGACCTGCGAGCCGCTGCGCTGCACCGCGCAGGGTATCCGGCTCCTTCGCAAAACAGAAGCGCACATAACGCGCCTCCGGCATCTTCGCGTAGAACGCCGACATGGGAATAACCGCGACACCGCGTTCCTCGGTCAACCAGCGCGCGAACTCGTGGTCGGGTAAATCCGCAACCGCGCTGTAATCGGCGAGCTGAAAATAGGTTCCCCGGCTGGGCGTGAAGTCCAGCCGCGATTCCGTGAACAGATCCAAGAACAGGTCACGCTTTTCCTGGTAGAAGCTCGACAGCTGCAGGTAGTGCTCCGGACAGTCGGCCAAGTAGTCCGCCAGCGCGTACTGCAGCGGAGTAGCTGTCGTGAAGGTATTGAACTGATGCACGCGCCGGAATTCCCGCGACAGCGCCGCCGGTGCGACACAGTAGCCGACCTTCCAACCCGTCGCATGGTAGGTCTTACCGAATGAGAAAACGGCAAAACTGCGTGGCGCCAATTCCTCGTTTGCAAGCACGCTGCTGTGAGTCAGATCATCGAAGACGATGTGTTCGTAAACCTCGTCGCTCAAAACATACGCATCACAGAATCGAAGCAGCTCCGCCAACTTCTCGAGATCGGATTTCGATAGCAGTGAACCCGTTGGATTGTGCGGCGAGTTGACGATCACGAGCCGCGTGCGCGAATTCAGCTCCAATGCGAACCGTTCCCAGTCGATATTGCACTCGGGGAGCAGCAACGGAATATGGATCGTCTTCGCGCCGGCAAGCGTAACGGCCGGCTCGTACGAGTCGTAGGCCGGGTCGAAGACGATCACCTCGTCGCCCGGACGAACGACCGCGTGGATCGCGCAGAAGAGCGCCTCGGTCGCACCGCTCGTGACAGTCACCTCGGATGTGGCATCCGGGCGTACGCCGTAGAGTCTTACCACCTTCTCTGCGATCTGCTCGCGCAACTCGGCGATGCCGGTCATATGCGGATATTGGTTGTGGCCGGCGTGCAGATGATGCGTGACGCGGTCTAACAGCGCCGCGGGTGGTTGGTAGTCGGGGAAGCCCTGCGATAGATTGATGGCGCCGCATTCCTCGGCCAGGCGCGACATCACGGTAAAGATCGTGGTGCCAATCCCCGGGAGTTTGCTTACTAGTTCAGGCACTCGCACCGAGTGTCCCGTCCGGTACTACTCCAAGGCATCGCGCATGCCTCCTTGCTCCGGCAGTTCTCACAGGCTCAGGCTCACGTGTCCGTCGTGGCGACGCGATAGAGCGCCCAGCCGAGCGTTGCGATAACCAGCAGCCCGATCACAGTCGGAAGCTCGAGACCTAGGTTGATAATGTCGGGGTCTCCGCTCACGACGATCGGTACGGCCATGCCGATGCCGATCAAGGCCTCACCGGTAATCAACCCCGATGCGAACAGCATGCCGTGGCGCTGGCCAACGACCACGTCCGTATCGTTCGCTTCGTTGCGGCGACGCGTGTAGTGCGCAATCAACCCGCCCAGCAGGATCGCGGTCGCAAGTTCGAGCGGCAGGTAAATACCAACGGCCACTGCCAGTACAGGCGCACGCCAGTTCGCCTGCGTCGCCTTCAGGTACTCGTCCAATAGGATGATGGCGATGCCGATCAACGCGCCCATGGCGACCATCGTCCAGGGGAGCCCCGCGCCGAACACGCCTTCGGCGACGGAGGCCATGAGCGTCGCCTGTGGCGCCAGCAACGCATCGGGCTGTTCAGCCGTGGGCGCCCCGATACCGTAAGCCTGCAGCAGCAGATTAAGGATCGGTGCCATCACGAGAACCGCCGCAATGACGCCCGCCGCCTGCATGACCTGCTGGCGCCAGGGCGTCGCGCCTACGATGTAACCGGCCTTGAGGTCCTGGAGATTGTCGCCCGCGATTGCGGCTGCACAACAGACCACAGCGCCTACCATGATGGCGGCCGCGGGCCCGGCAACGGCATCGCCGCCCATGAGCCACAACAGCAGCAGTGACGTCAGTAGAATCGTCGCGATCGTAATACCGGAGATGGGGTTGTTCGACGAGCCGACGAGACCGGCCATGTAAGCCGCCACCGAGGAGAACAGAAACCCGGTCACGACCATGATCAAGGTCATCGCGAACGCGACGCCCACCGTGCCGACGATCAGGTGGTAGAGGGCGAAGATCGGAAGAACGAAGATTGCGACGCCTGCCAGCACGAACTTCATGGGCGTGTCGTGCTTCGTGTGATCGTAGCCGCCCGCCGTTATCGGAAGCTCGGCCTTGAGGCCGCTCGTGATTCCCGAGACGAGCGAGCCGCGCATCGAGATCAACGCCCAGATGCCGCCGACGAGCATTGCGCCGACGCCCAGGTAGCGGATCTGCGAGGTCCAGATCGCGAAAGCGAGATCCGTAGCGCCAAGGCCGACCGCGAACTCGGCCGCGAGCGCGGGACTGCTCTCGAGATAGAAAGTCGAGAAAATCGGGATCGCGAGGAACCAGGAGATCGCACCGCCGAGGAAGACGAGCACGGCAATATTGAGGCCGACAATGTACCCTACGCTGACCAGCGCGGGCGAGAGATTCATGCCGGCGTACGCGATCGTACTCGACCCGACATAGGTGGCTCCTTGAGCCGTGCCGGCCCACAGCCGCAGCCCGGTCTCGGCGAACTTGGTGGCCGCACCCAGGAGCGCCGCCACGGCGAGATACTTCGCGCCCTGGCTCGGCGACTCGCCGACCTTCAGGACTTCCGCGGTCGCCGTCCCCTCAGGATAAATGAGTTGCTCTTCGACGATGAGCGATCGACGCAACGGGATCGTGAACAACACGCCGAGCAGCCCGCCGAGTCCGGCAATGATGCTGACCCAGGCGTACTCGAAGACATTCCAGTAACCGAGAATCACGAGCGCAGGCAGCGTGAATATGACGCCCGCGGCCAGCGACTCTCCGGCGGACGCCGCGGTCTGCACGATATTGTTCTCGAGGATGTTGGACTCCTTGAAAAGCTTCAATATCGCCATGGAGATGACGGCGGCCGGAATGGATGCGGAGACGGTCATGCCGGCGAAGAGCCCGAGATAGGCGTTGGCGCCGGCGAGCACCATCGACAGTATGAGCCCGAGCAGGATCGCCTTCAGGGTTAATTGTGGCAAGGGAGTGACTGCGGCCATTCGGGCACCTCCAAGTATGTTCGTCTTATTCGATCGTTGGAACTCTGAGCGAGACTAGCGACCGCCGCACGCCAACACCAGCGCGCACACTAGTCGGCCCCCGCTATCATCCGCTTCAGCGGTTTGGTGCATAGAGCGAGTATCACACCGGAACCGACCGTCGTCAGCACGATTTGCGTATACAAGCGCGGCATCTCGTCCAGCGCATCGGCACGGAACTCGCCGGCGAGCAGTCCCGCCAGGATGTTGCCCAATGACGCAGCGAGGAACCAGATGCCCATCATCTGCCCAACGAAGCGTCGCGGCGCGAGCTTCGTCACGGAGCTCAGGCCCACGGGGCTCAGCGCCAGTTCGCCCATCGTGTGCAGCAGATAGGTAAAAAAGAGCCAGGTCGGCAGGACCTGCTGGCCGTCGGCGACCAGCGCCGCCGCGCCGATCATGACGGCGAAACCCAACCCTAAGATAATCAAACCCACCGCAAACTTGAGTGGCGTCGCGGGGTCGAGGTGACGGCGCGCCAGCGCGATCCAGAGAATGGAGTAGAACGGTGCGAGAATGATGATGAACACGGGATTCAGCGACTGGAACCAGCTCGTGGGGATCTCGAAACCGCCGAACTCACGAATCGTGTAGCGCTCGGCAAAGAGATTAAGCGACGAACCTGCCTGCTCGAATCCCGACCAGAACATCGCCGCGGCAAAGAACAATACGATGATGACGATTACGCGCCCGCGCTCCTCGCGCGTGAGCCGGCCGAGAACCAGAACGTAGCCGAAATACACGAACGCCATCGCGACGATGACGTAAGTGCTACTCTGGGCCAGCGCCGCGGCATCGAGGCTCAGGACACCCGTGAGCCCCGTGACGAGCAGCCCAAAGACAAGCGCGAGAAACACCAGGATTCCACCCCACGCCTTCCGTTGGTAGGCCGCGTCGTCGTCGCGCCTGGCCGGTGGGTGGCGTCCGGCGTCGCCGAGTTGGGATTGCGTGATCTTGAATTGGATGAGGCCGAAAAGCATGCCGATACCCGCGGCGGCGAAGCCGTAATGCCAGTCGTCCCGCGCGAGCCAGCCGCAGACGAGTGGGCCGAGCGCCGCGCCGATATTGATGCCCATGTAGAAGATCGTGAAGCCGCCGTCACGCCGCGGGTCTCCGGGCGGGTAGAACTCGCCAACGATCGCGCTGATGTTCGGCTTCAACAGACCCGTACCGAGCGCGACAAGAATCAATCCCAGGAAGAACGCGGCGACGCTCGGGATCGCAAGGACGAAGTGGCCGCTCATGATGACGATGCCGCCGTACCAGACGGCGCGTTGCGCGCCGATCAAACGGTCGGCGATCCAGCCGCCGGGCAGCGCGAGCATGTAGACGGCCGCCGTATAGAGTCCGTAGATGGCCGTTGCCGTCTGATCGGAGTAGCCGAGTCCGCCCTCCTCGACTGCCTCCACCATGAACAGCACGAGCAGGGCGCGCATGCCGTAGTAGCTGAAGCGCTCCCACATCTCGGTCGTCGACAGTGTCAGCAGCCCTCGCGGGTGGCCGAAGATTCCAGAGCGCGGTGCGTCGACCGCGGCGACTTGCTCACTCATCGATTTGCATCTCGAGTTACTCGCCCCCGCCTTCGCTACCCAATTCGACGCTCTCCTCATCGGAAGATTCCGGCGTCGGACCGAAAAGGCGGGCCATCAACAGCCCCGTCTCGTACAGGAGATAGACGGGCACGGCCAACATCGTCTGTGATATCGCATCGGGGGGCGTCAGCAGCATGCCGAGTACGAATGCCCCTAGGAAAACATATGCCCGAGCCTTCGCGAGTATCGACAAGGGTACGAGCCCGCTCCACACGAGCATGACAGTCGCGATGGGCACTTCAAACGCGAGGCCGAACGCGAAGAACAGCGTCAGTATGAAGTCGAGATAGGCGCTGATGTCGGTCATCATCGTGACGCCCTCGGGCGTATGGCTCGCGAAAAATGCAAACATCAGCGGGAACACGACGTAGTAGGCGAATGCAACGCCCGCATAGAACAAGACGATGCTCGACAAGACCAGGGGGAACGCGAAGCGCTTCTCCTTTTTATACAGGCCGGGGGCGACGAAGTACCAGGCCTGTGTCAGTACGACGGGCATCGCGAGAAACAACGCCACGAATAAACTCATCTTGAACGGTGTGAGAAACGGCGATGCGACCTGCGTTGCGATCATCGTCGCGCCCTCGGGAAGCCGCTCCATGAGCGGCGTAGCGATCAACGTAAAGATGCTCTGGTTGAAGGGAATCAGGCAAATGAAGATGATGAGAATTGCAGCAGCCGATTTCATCAAACGCGAGCGCAACTCGACGAGGTGCGAGACGAGCGACCCCTCGGCCAGTTGCTCTTGGTCCTCGGATCCGGGATCGTGCGCGTCCGGTTTCATGAACCGCCAGCCGTTCCGCCAGCGTCTTTGTCGGCTTCCTCGTCCATTGTGGGTAATGCATCGGACGTTGCTGCCGGTGCCGCTTCAGTTTCATCTGCCGAAGCGTCGACAGACAGTTCAGCATCGTCGCCCCCCGTGTCTTCTTCGTCTTTCGTGGCCGCCGGACTATTCACGGGCTTGATATGGGTGGGTTTGCGTTTCGGCGGCGGCGCGTCGGCCGTTGCGATTTCCTGCTCGAGCTGGCGGCGGAGGCTAATTGCCGTGCGGCGCGCACGCCCGACCCAACGGCCAATTTGGCTCGCGACGCGCGGCAAACGCTTCGGGCCCAAAATCATCAGGCCCACGAGGAATATCAGTGCGAGTTCCCAAAATCCGACGTCGAACATCTGGCCTAGCTACTTTCGCTCTTATCCTTCTGCTCTTCGAACTCCGCGTCGGGTTGGCTTTCTTCGAGTCGTTGCGGCTCTCCGCCATCGCTCCCGCCGTCTCCATCATCCTTGTCGTCGGAGTCCATGGCCTTACGAAAACTTTTCAGCGCGCCACCCAGGTCACCGCCGATCGACTTCAGCCGTTTCGTACCGAAGATCAATACGACGATGAGCAGAATGATAAGCAGCTGCCACATGCTTATCCCACCTAATCCCATTTCAACTCTCCAAGCTCAATTCCAACAGGTAATCATACGCGAAAGGCCAGGGAGAGCGCTGTCCGCCTACGCGCTCGGGGGCGCTCTGAGCCAAAACGTGACCGGGCCTTCGTTCGACAGGTTCACCTGCATCATAGCGCCGAACCGGCCGTACGCCGTCGCGATTTCGGAGCGTTCAGCCTCGCGGACGAGTGTGTCGAACAGCTCCCGGCCGCGCTCGGGCTCGGCAGCCCTGGAGAATCCTGGACGATTTCCCTTCCCGGTATCAGCGGCCAGCGTGAACTGCGGCACGAGTAGAAGCTCACCACCGATGTCGCAAACGCTCAGATTCATGCGCCCCTCCGAGTCGGCGAAAACCCGGTATGCCAACAGCCGTTCGAGTAATCTTGAAGCCTCCCGGCCCGTGTCGCCTCGCTCCACGCCCACGAGCACCGCGAGCCCCGTGCCGATACGGGCGATGGTCTCGCCGTCGACAACGACATCGGCTCGACTCACTCGTTGTAACAACCCGATCATCTGCACTCCTCGAGGCGCGCATACTTTGACCTAGTGGGACGGAGGCGGCAAGGCCACGAATGGCGGGTGTTTTTGACTGCTTCGGCGCCATTCGGGGCATCTCCTGCGGCCATCAGCGTGCGATAGTGGCGTTGGGTAACCGACCGGTAGCACACAGCAGGGAAGTGGCGTGGGGAGCTCCGGCCACCTACAACGCCGAAATTGAATTAATTTTCCACTTTTCATATCAATATTCCATATATTGTGACTGTTATTCCCACTTTATTAAATTATTTTTAATTATGGTGTTTAAATACTTTTTTTACGACTAATACGGTTCACAGTGGGATTTGTCGGAATGGCTAGGCGCTGGCGATCGAGTCTGGTATTGGTGTGTGCCATCCAAGCGATGAGAGTTTGCCGCAATGAGACGACGCGAGTTCATCACAGGCGTGGCGGGTGGTGCCGCGCTCTCGGCCTGCACGCAGCAGGACGAGCGCGGCGCCATGATTGCAAATTCAGAGGAGCGGTTCTCCTGGAAGATGGTCACTGCCTGGCCGCCGAACTTCCCGGGACTCGGGACGGGCGCCAATACGCTCGCGGGCTATCTCGCCGAACTCAGCGGCGGACGTCTCGAGGTCGAAATCTACGCAGCCGGGGCGCTCGTGCCGGCACTGGAGATCTTCGATGCAGTCTCGAGCGGCACGGCTGAGCTCGGCCACGGTGGTGCCTACTATTGGCGCGGCAAGGCCGAAGCCTCGCAATTCTTCACGACGATCCCATTCGGAATGAATGCCCTCGAGACCAATGCCTGGCTCTATTACGGCGGCGGCATGGAACTCTGGGAGGAAGTCTACCGGCCCTTCGGCATACGACCTTTTGCAGTCGGGGGCTCGGGCGTGCAGATGGGTGGCTGGTTCAACCGGCCCATCGAGAGCATCGAAGACCTTCGCGGACTCAGGATGCGGCTGCCGGGTATCGGCGGCGAAGTCCTGCAACGGGCCGGTGGCATACCCGTCGTTATCGCCGGCTCGGAGATCTTTACCTCTCTGCAAACCGGTGTGATCGATGCAACGGAGTGGGTCGGGCCATACAACGACGTCGCATTCGGCCTACACCAAGCCGCGCGCTACTACTACTACCCCGGCTGGCACGAGCCGGGGTCAGTCATAGAATGTACGGTGAATCAGGAAGCCTATGACAGCCTGCCCCCAGACTTGCAGGCTGTCCTCCGCGTCGCCTGCCAGGCGGCGAATCTGGATATGCTCTCCGAGTACACCGCCCGCAACGCAGCGGCACTCGAGCAGATAGCGGCAGATGACTCCGTGGAGCTCAGGCGGTTTCCCGACGCCGTACTCGCGCGGCTCAAGGAGCTCACGCACGAGGTCATGGACGATCTTGCGGCCCGCGATCCGTTGTCCGCCAAGATCTGGGATTCCTACCGAATATTCATGGAGCGCTCCCGCCCCTGGCAGCAGATTTCCGAACAGGCATTCCTCGAGACGACGGGTCTCTAAAACCACCGTCGGTAGGCGGAAATTACCGCCGGTCTCAGCCCTTACCCATTACCCCTATGACGCGGTTCTGATAACATTGCGCCCGCAAGGACCCAGGCCTCCGGAATGAGAGTTATTAACAAGTGAGAATGAGCTTTGCCATCCTCGCGCTGGCAGGGTGGATGCTGTGCGGATCAGCATGGGGTCAGGAATGTACCCAGACCATCGAAGGGAACGACCTGCTGCAATTCAACCTCGCCGAGATGCGCGTGAGCACCGTATGCGACGAAGTGACGATAAACCTGGTACACACCGGCATGCTTCCGGCGAATGTAATGGGTCATAACTGGGTGCTGACGACGACGGCCGATTACATGCCCGTCGCGGCAGCCGGACAGACCGCGGGACCGCCGGAGTACCTGCCCGAGGGCGATCCCCGCGTACTCGCCACCACGAATATAATCGGCGGCGGCGAAGAGACTTCGGTGACGTTCGATCTCTCTGGACTTGAGCCAGGCGGTGACTACACCTACTTCTGTTCTTTCCCGGGCCACTATGTGTTGATGAACGGCAAGTTCATCGTGTGTGGATCAGAGCCGTGTGTTTAGAATTAGTCTAAAGCCTGATAAAATAGCACCAATAGATCTAACTCCCGGGTTCGCGGCGATTACTAGAACATAAGGATTCTAAAGGTATGCCTCTAGCAATTGTAATCATCCTACTGGTGCTCGGCTCTCTGTTGTTTCATTTCTTGAGTCCGTGGTACTTCACACCGCTCGCGTCGAACTGGAGCCTCATCGATACAACGATCGATATCACGCTCATCGTTACGGGCGTCGTGTTCGTTGCCGTCAACCTGTTCCTCGCATACTGCATCATTCGTTTCCGCCACAAGCAGGGGCAGAAGGCGGACTACAATCCCGAGAATACGAAACTCGAATCCTGGCTGAGCATCATCACGGCCGTCGGTGTCGTCGCAATGCTCGCGCCCGGCCTCGTGGTTTGGGGCGAGTTCGTCACAGTGCCGGACGACGCGATCGAGGTTGAAGTCGTCGGTCAGCAATGGCACTGGAGTTATCGGTACCCCGGCGAAGACGGGGCCTTCGGCGATACCGGTATCCGGCATCTCAGTGAGACGAATCCATTCGGGATGGATCCGGAGGACCCTACGGGCCAGGATGACATCCTCGTCGCCAATCCCGTAATGCATCTGCCGCTCGACCAGCCGGTTAAAACACTGCTGCGTTCCAAGGACGTCCTGCACGACTTCGCGGTACCGCAATTCCGCATCAAGATGGACCTCGTCCCGGGCATGGTTACCTATGCATGGTTTACGCCGACAGTGCCCGGCACCTACGAGATTCTCTGCGAAGAGCTGTGTGGCCTCGCGCACTACGCGATGCGCGGATCGGTCATCGTCGAAGAACGTAGCGAGTTCGATGCCTGGCTCGCGACCCAACCGACCTACGCCGAGCTTGCGGCCCGGCCCGCCGGCGATCCGGAAGCCGGCCAAGCCGCCTACGCGATCTGTGCGGCCTGCCACGGCCCCGACGGCCAAGGCCTGCAAGCGTTAAATGCACCAAAGATTACGGGCCAGGAACCCTGGTACCTCCGCCGCCAGATTCAGTACTTCAAGGATGGTGTGCGCGGCACGGGTGAGGGCGATATCTTCGGTGCGACGATGGTGCCGATCATGGTCGCAGTACCCGACGACACGGCAATCGAGAACATCGTCGCTTACATCGGATCATTGCCGTCGGAACCGTCACCGGCGACGGTCGTAGGCGATGCCGAGCGAGGCGAGGAGCTTTATCGGACTTGCACAGTGTGTCACGGTGCCGATGGCCAGGGGATATGGGCGCTGAACGCGCCAGGCCTGGCGGGAATGACCGACTGGTACCTGGTAAGACAGCTTCAGAATTTCCGAGCCGGTATTCGCGGAGCTCACCCGGGCGATGCATACGGCCACCAGATGATGATGATGGTAGACGTTCTACGCGACGATCAGACCATCAATGATCTGGTCGCCTATCTCAACATGCTGTAATCGTGTACGGATCAGAAACCAGCGTAGTTAATAAAACGAAACGCCACCTCAATCAGCGTTTTAGAAGAACAGCCAGGAGAAAGTTCTAATGGCATATGTCGCAATCGCCGACCGCGATCACCATCTGCATGATCCGCAGAGTTTTATCACGAAGTACATCTGGAGCCAGGACCATAAAGTCATCGCCATCCAATATGGCATAACCGCCATCACGGTCGGAGTGCTGGGAATGGTACTGTCGAGCCTGATGAGACTGCAGTTGGGCTTCCCGGATTTGGTGTCGTTCATCGACTCCGTCGATTATTACCAATACGTCACGCTCCACGGCATGATCATGGTCATCTATCTGTTGACCGCGCTGTTCCTCGGCGGATTCGGCAACTATCTGATCCCGCTCATGTGTGGCGCCCGCGACATGGTGTTCCCATTCATGAACATGCTGAGCTACTGGGCCTTTCTGTTGTCGGTACTGATTCTGGTTGCGAGCTTCTTTGTTCCGGGTGGCCCGACCGGTGCCGGCTGGACGCTGTATCCGCCCCAGGCCATCTCGCCTGGCACGCCCGGTATTGGCTGGGGTCTCGCCTTGATGCTGCTCTCACTGGTCGTTTTTATCGTCGCGTTTACGATGGGTGGCCTGAACTACGTGACGACCGTGTTACAGGCGCGCTGCCGCGGAATGACGCTGATGCGGATGCCGCTGTCGGTGTGGGGCATCTTCGTCGCGACGGTCGTGGGCCTGTTAGCGTTCCCAGCCTTACTCGTCGCCGGCGTGATGCTGCTGTTGGACAGCGTCATCGGCACGAGCTTCTTCATACCGGAGATGCTGACGATGGGAGAGGAAGCCGACTACGCAGGCGGCAGCCCGATCCTGTTCCAGCACCTATTCTGGTTCTTTGGCCATCCGGAGGTCTACATAGTCGCGCTGCCGGCGTTCGGCATGGTGTCCGACGTAATCGCCACACATGCCAGAAAGAATATCTTCGGTTATCGAATGATGGTCTGGGCCATCATCGCAATCGGCGCGCTGAGTTTCATCGTCTGGGCGCACCACATGTACATCAGCGGCATGAATCCCTACTTCGGATTCTTCTTCGCAACGACGACGCTGATCATCGCCGTGCCTACCGCGCTCAAGGTCTACAACTGGGTGCTGACGTTATGGCGGGGCGACATACGCCTCACGGTTCCGATGCTGTTCGCGATCGGTTTCATCTTCACGTTCACACACGGGGGCCTGACGGGCCTGTTCCTCGGCAACGTCACGGTCGATCTGCCGCTGTCCGACACCTATTTCGTCGTCGGACATTTCCACATGGTCATGGGCGTCTCCCCAGTATTGGTCATGTTCGCCTGCATCTACCACTGGTTCCCCAAGATAACTGGGCGCATGTTCAGCAACACGCTCGGTAAATGGCACTTCTGGTTCACACTGCTGGGTACCTATGCCATTTATCTGCCGATGCATTACCTCGGATTCCTCGGCCTACCGCGACGTTATTACGCCTACGGCGCGACCGATTTCATTCCCGACTCCGCGCAGAGTTTGAACGCCGGCATCACGGTCGCGGCTCTGATCGTGGGCGCCGCCCAACTGATCTTCTTCGTCAATATCGTCTGGAGCGTGTTCAGAGGTGACAGGGCCAGCAGCAATCCCTGGGGCGGGACGACGCTGGAATGGCAGACACCAGACACGCCGCCCGTGCACGGCAACTGGCGCGATGAGTTACCCGAGGTCCACCGCTGGGCATACGACTACAGCGTCCCGGGCGAGGAGCAGGACTTCATCCCGCAGACCGAACCACTGCATGAAGGCGTTATCGCCGGCCGCGATCACGGAGTTGATCACTAGTGAGCGCCTCCGTTCTCTTCGTTGCGCTCGGTGGAGCCATACTCGTGTGGTTCTTTCTGGTGCGCCGACTCAGGACGAAACCGTGGATCGAGAAGGGGCCGATCGATCTCGAAGGCGGCACCGTCGGCATGCCGGCGGAGCGCGTTGGCCTCTGGGCTTTCCTCGGCGTCGTAACGAGTCTCTTCTCGCTCTTCACGATTATCTATGTCGAACGGGCCACCTTTCCCGATTGGCGGCCGCTACCGGACCCGCAGCTGTTATGGATCAACACGATCTCCCTCGTGCTCGGCAGCGCGGCGTTTCAGCTGGCGCGAAACGCCGCACGCCACGATAGTCTCGCGGGCGTCAAGTCCAACCTGACAGCAGGCGGCGTCTTCACGATCGTGTTTCTTATCGGGCAGGTTGTCGCCTGGCAGCAGATGTCGGCAGCGGGGTATTTTCTCGCGACCAACCCGGCAAACACGTTCTTTTATCTGATCACCGGACTGCACGGTCTGCATCTACTCGGCGGGCTATGGGTCTGGGCCAAGACGACGTTGCGCGTCTGGCGGGGACTCGGGTCTCTCGATGTGACTCAGATCGCGAGTATCCGGCTGAGTGTCCAATTATGTTCGGTCTACTGGCACTTCCTGCTGCTCGTCTGGCTGATTTTGTTCTATTTGCTCTTATCGACGTAAAGGATTAGTGGTTCTATGGCACACGACGTGACAGTGACGGGACCCGGATTCGATCCCGGAATCCGTGGCATAGCTTCGGACTGGGCCGGGGACAAGCAGATATTCCATGTCCCGTGGGGGAAGGCCATGATGTGGATCTTCCTCCTGAGCGACACCTTCATCTTCACGTGCTTCCTCACGGGATACATGAACGTCCGCGCCTCTACGAGAACGCAGTGGCCGAACCCCAGTGAAGTCTTCGCACTGTCGTTCGGGGGCGAACCGATTCCTCTGATTCTGATCGCGATCATGACATTTATCCTGATCACGAGCAGCGGTACGATGGCCATGGCCGTCAACATGGGTTATCGCAGAGATCGCGCCAAGACCGCATCGCTCATGCTGATAACGGCCGCCTTGGGTGCGACGTTTGTCGGCATGCAGGCCTTCGAATGGACGAAGCTCATCGTCGACGAAGGCGTGCGGCCTTGGGGCAACCCGCTGGGAGCGCCGCAGTTCGGTGCGACATTTTTCATGATCACGGGCTTTCACGGAGCGCACGTATCCATCGGGGTCATCTACTTGACGACCGTAGCGATGAAGGTTCTTCGCGGGGATTACGAGAAACGCGGCTACGAGATAGTCGAGATCACTGGTTTATATTGGCACTTCGTCGACCTGGTTTGGGTCTTCATCTTCGCATTCTTCTATCTCTGGTAAGGGTTCGACATGGCACAAGCAGACGGGCAACAACATCCACTCGCCATCTACTTTTGGATCTGGGGACTCTTGTTCATCCTCAGCACATTCTCTTACCTCGTGGACTACGTCGGCTTCGAAGGTTATCTCCGCTGGAGTCTGATTATCCTCTTCATGCTGCTGAAGGCGGGCTTCATCATCGCCATCTTCATGCACATGTTCTGGGAGAGGATGGCGTTGATCTACGCGATTATCGGGCCGCCGGTGGTCCTGTTGCTTTTGATCGGGTTCATGGCGGTTGAGGGCGACTACACGGTCCTCACGCGGTTGAATTTCTTCGGCGCCGACGCGACCGAGTTCGTAGAACACTAGTACGTGCAGGCAGGCTTTTTTGACGCGAGCGAAAAATAGGTAGGACGTGGTTATGATACTGGGTTGGATCGCCTTTCTAGTGCTGTTGGTCCTGTGGGGTCTTGCGTGGCACTACCAGACGAAACTTGCGTTCGGCATTCTGATCGGCCTGTGCGTTGGCGCTGTGCTCTCCCGGTTTATCGGACCGTTCAATACGGTCGACGACTTCCCCATCTGGCTGCCCGCGACGCCGTTGATCAGCATCGTCATCATCCTCTTCGTGCTCGGGGCCCTAGCATGGCATGTTCCACCTGCAGACGACACGGACGCCGACGACTCCCACTAAAAAAGGGGCCGGGTCCCTTTTTCTAATGGGTCATCGAGTAGATGAGGTAATTGACGGCGAACCGGTAAGCGAGTGCCGTCATCGGCTCCGGATACCAGGGGTCGTCAGCGTGTTCCCACGCATCACCCATATCCATATTGAAATTGATCGCGACCATTAAGCGGTCATCATCGTCGAAAATTCCCCGCCAATGAGGCGTTTCACCATGCCCTCCCCCACGACCAGGAATCTGCGTCCGCTGATCGAGATCGTATAGCACGTGCAGGAGTGGGTGGTTCTCCGCGAGATCCACTATCGGCCGGTCCGGGAATACGCGCAGCATGGACTCGGTGAAGGCCGCCCACTCATAAGGACCCCAGAAGTCGTCAACCATAAGGAAGCCGCCGCGGTCCAGATACTCGCGTAGAATGGCGGCTTCCTGGTCGTTCAGGTACCACTGACCGACCTCGACCGCATAGATCCACGGATAATCCATGACCGAATCGTCTTGCAGGCTAACGATTCTGCCCCGCTCGCCGGTTGCAACACGCGTCAGCCGGCTGATCCCAGGAAGAACGTGGATCTCGGCGTCGGGGTAGTCCGTCGTCCAGCCACCGCGACAATAACGGCCGCAGGAGTACTTGAGCCGGATAAAGTAGAACTCCGCGTCGAGCGATTCGTTACCGCTGACCTCCTCGTAGTCATATCCCTCGTAACGATAGTAGCCCCCTCTCTGCGCCTCTGCCTGGGAGAAGGCGCCACAGATGAGCGTGAGGCCGACGACGATCACATCGAGTCTCAGGCGGCATCGTCGATCAGGATGAATTTGGCTCATAGAGGAACGGCCGCTAGTGAGTCATGGAATAGATGACGTAATTCATGGCGAACTTGTAAGCGAGCGCCGTCATCGGCTCCGGATACGACGGGTCGTCAGCGTGTTCCCATGCATCGCCCATGTCCATATTGAAGTTGATCGCAACCATCAAACGGTTGTCGTCGTCGAAGATGCCGCGCCAATGAGGCGTTGTGCCATAGCGGTTCCCGCCACGGCCAGGTATCTGAGTTCGCTGGTCGAGGTCGTAGAGGACGTGCAGGAGTGGATGACTCTCGGCCAGCTCGACGATCGGGCGGTCGGGAAATACCCTCGTCATCGACTCGGTGAATATAAACCACTCCTGGGGTCCCCAGAAATCATCGACCATGAGGAACCCGCCCCTATCGAGGTACTCGCGCAGACGCGTCGCTTCGAGGTCGCTAAGATACCAATGGCCGACCTCGACCGCATAGAGCCAGGGGAAATCCATCAAGTTATCGTCCAGCAGAGACGCGGTGCGCGGCTCACCCACGCGCACCCTCGTCAGCCGGGTAACTCCCTTCAGGAGATGAAGCTCAGCACAGGGATCCCACGGCTGGCAGTCCGTGAGCCACGACGGGCCGCCGCGGCCACCACGCCCGCCGGCACTAGAGTACCGTAGTCGGACGAAGGAAAATTCTGCGTCAATCGGGCCGTTGGATTCCGGTTCGTAATACCCCCGCGGACCCTGGGCGTGAGCCTGGGACAGGATTCCGCAAACGATGCACAGGCCGACAATGACTGCCCAAGTCTTCGAATATCGTCGTCGGTCTCGGTTCATCCACAACTCTTCCCGGACATTGAGAGACTACAACGGCTGCAATCTGACATTGCGGAACCGGATCAAGCCACCGTTATTCTGCAACGCGAACGGCCCGTCAGGATGACTCTCGTCGTCGATCTCCGCCGTGACCGCGCCATTCAGCGTTACTGTAATGTGTGAGCCTTCCGCGACGATGTCGTAAGTATTCCACCGCTCGTTCGCCTCCGTCGTTACCAACGGTGGTTGGTGGTTGACGATCGAACCGGTTCGGCTATCCGGATTCTCGTTCGTGTCGAAAACGTTGATCTCGTAGCAGCTCGTTGCGCTGACCTCACCAGGATCATCACAACGGATGAAGATGCCGCTGTTGGCCTCCGGCCCCGGCCAGAACTCGACGTGTAAACGGAAGTCGGTGTACCTGCCCTTGGTGACCAGAAAACTCTCCGTATAACCGTCACCTTCCACGTAGTCGTCGATGATATTCCACTGTGCCTCGCCCAACGGCTCGAAGCTCGTGAGATCGTGGCCCGCGAATAACACGACCCACTCCGAGTCGCTCACCAGGGACGCCTGGGTCGTTGTCTGTGGCCCAACCGACACTGCCGGCTCGGCTACGGGCGGAGCCGGCTCGACGGGCCCTGCGACGGGCGGCGTCTCGTTCGCAGAGGTATCCTCCGCGTTCTGGCATGCGGCGAGCGTAAGACCCGCGAATATGGTTGTCGCTATGATTAAGCCCTTCATGTCGGTCTCCTGCCGTATTCTTGTTTTCCACGCAGATCATACCTTAGAAACGGCTCGGTAAAGGCCCCGTAGCAGGCCTTGCGGCCGGTGTAGCGCAATCACGACGTAAAGCGGCAGGGAAAAAGGGGCGGAGGGAAAAGGGACCGGGCCCCTTTTCCCTCCGCCCCTTTTTTCTACGTGCCTAGACCGACGGCAGGGCGTCGACGTGTTCTTCCATTCGACGAAGCATCGCTGCATCCGGTAGCCGGCCGATCGCGCCACCTAGATTGTCGATCATGTGGGCGGGCGTGCTCGTACTCGGCGTAATGACCGTGACGCCCGTGTTGGCGGCGATATATTTCAGGAAGAACTGCGCCCAGGTGCTGGCGTCGATCTCGGCAGCCCAGTTGGGCAGCGTCTGACCGGAGACGCGCCTCCACAGCCGGCTACGGCCGAATGGTAGATAGACCATGACGGCGACACCATTGTCTTGCGCCAACGGTATGAGCGAGTCGGCAGCGCCATGATTGTCTACTGCGTAGTCGAGGCCGACGAAATCGAGCGGCTCATCGCGAATAAGCTGCGCGAGTTCAGGGTAGCGGCTCGCCCCCGTCCACGTCACGCCGAGATAGCGAATCCGGCCTTCCGCCTTGAGGTCCTTGAGAATCGCTAGCTGTGTCGGCACGTCGCCGAGATTATGGACCTGGATCAGATCGATTACGGATTTCTTAATAATGCCGAACGAGCGCTCGATCTGTGCCATCGCAGCCGCTGGGTCGGCGGGGGCAGTACTCCGTCGCTGCTGAACATTCACTTTCGTCGCCCAGAACACCTGCTCCTGTATTCCGAGTTCGTTGACGAACTCCCCGGCGACCTGCTCGGCCGACCCGCCCCCATAACCCGGCGCCGTATCGAATACCGTACCGCCATTCTCTATCAACGCTCGTAACACCTCACGCAGCGCGGTCGTCTCCGAGCTGCGAGCCATCGAGGAGAATGTCGCGGAGCTGCCGAGACCGACCATCGGCAATTCCTCACCGGATGACGGGATCGCCCGCTTGATGACCTCGCCTTGAGATTGCGCATGGAGTAGCCGAGGCAGGAAGGCCATGGCGGTGCCGGCTACAGCGGTGTTCTTGAGTAGAGCGCGTCTTGTGACCATCTCGGGTCTCCAGGTGAATTACGGATTACACCGCAGCCTAGCCACACAGGCTCTGCCGGTCAATCGACTTAATTATTTTTCAGATAATGGTCTGCCGCCGCGGTCGAGAAATGGCATCGGACAAGGAGACATTCGTATGTTTCGGAAAGCGGTGCATAAAGCCCTGATCCGATCCAGCGCATGCTACTGAGATCAGGTTGGAAACGAGGCTATTTCTGGAGTTTCAGGCCAGATACTCGGATTGAGAGGCTATCCCCTCGTCCCTACCCTGTAACCATGACCGACGAACAAGCCCAGCAACTGGTCGATGCCATCGTGGCGGTGGAGTTCAGTCGTCTCTTTGGCTAGAAACGAAACACTAGACCGAAATTTACGAAGGGCATCAAGTCTAAATCTCCCAAGGAATCCTGTAGCTCCGCCTCTTCTGCAGCCAAATCTGCTAAAAACATCGGGTCGCCGAGCAGAGATCCATCCGCTGATAACGACACCGTCGGTGAACCCTGGCTTAGCACGCCAAGATCCAATGCGATGCCGAAACGGTTGCTTCGAGACCAGTCCCAGCCGATACCAATGAAAGGCGCAACGCTGTCAAAGCCGACTGCTCCGCGCAACGTGCCAACCTCAGTCGGTGTGTATGTAGCACTCCCTACCGTCACGTTTTCGGAAACGCTGCTTCTAGTTGAAAGACTGTTGTCGTTCTTAAAAACTCCAGCCGATAGGCGTAGCGGCCCCCTAGTCGGGTGAAAATCGAGAGCGACAGAGGCTGACTCCCAGTTAATGTCGAACTCGTAGTCTATACCCGACTCTGTCTGATCAAATGAGTAACTGGATCCATTGATCCCTCCTCGGATTGCCAGCTGCTCACTAAATGAATAGGTGTATTCGAGGCCCAGGCCGAACATGCCAGCTGTTGCACCGACGGAGTGATCGTCCGCAACGGCTTCTATGTGCGGAATGATCACAGCAAAAAAGAGGACGGCTTTCAGTTTCATCGTTTGTTCCCAAAGCAGATTTCGATACTCGACAGTCTATTGGCTTTTTATTACAGCGTTGGGAACTGCGTCACAGCATAGCCTGCGCCGAGCAGTGACCACTGTCACGGATGGGCTGAAGATGAACTGCTACCCCGTCGCTTTTATAGCATCCTCTACGCGAGCGCTAAAACTGCCAACACAACAAACGGCTAGCGGTATTCAGTGAAGGATGCTAGGAGACGATTGGGGATGTGGAGCCCGACTCAATGACCGGTTGAAAACCCACTAGAGCCACTCAGTTTCGCCATGTTAAGAGCTTGTTTAACGGGCAAGTACGGCCACAAACGGACGTTTCATCAGCCCTATGGCTCAAGCGAGAAAACGTATACTGGCGGCTTTGGCTGACCTTCCTCGAAGTCACCAAGCACGTAGAACAGCCCATCTTTCACGGTCAGACCTGACACTTCCCCAACGCCCTGAAGCCCCCACGCATGATCAATCTTCCCATCGAGCAGCCGTAAGACGGTGTTGTACTGCTCGCTCAACAGGTAGAGAGCACCCCCCGATGTAGTCAGGCCCACAATCGTATATCGGCTCAGCTCAG